>Ga0210036_1002909_pt1 | contig 17470 bp, 16 predicted proteins | sample CryGeymeta201515_FD_185469 | JGI IMG/M metagenome (GOLD analysis project Ga0210036, IMG submission 185469) | Groundwater microbial communities from Crystal Geyser aquifers in Utah, USA - Crystal Geyser metaG 2015-15 (SPAdes) (version 2) | ecosystem: Environmental > Aquatic > Deep subsurface >...
ACTGACGTTCTCGTTCGCAAAGAACCGATAGGCCGCCTTCGTGTTCGCCCAGTCCTGGAACGCCGTCGGCAGGGACCTGCCCGGCCGCTCACCCATCGCGGCGCGCATGGCGCCCAGCCGTCGGTTCAGGCGCGCATCGCCCAGATCGCTGCCTGCCGTCTCGTTCTCCACCCACGATCCCATGCCAGCACCCGATCTGTTGAGGCGCCAGACAACGAATCACGACCGATTCCACCTGATCAACACCGAATGTGCCGCCGCTCTTCAGGAAACTCTCAACTTGTGGGTAACTTCAAGCCTCACCGTAGGCTTACACTCCAGCAGAACGCTGGTGTGATCGGCGCCGGCTGTCGCGTCACGCCGAACAGCGGGTTGAAGCCCGCATACCTGCGGGACGCCGTCGCCGCCCTGAAGCAGGCCCGGCGCCCTGCTGGCGACGACCTCGTCCGCCATGTCGCTCCGCTCGGCAGGGAACACATCAGCCTGACTGGCGGCTACATCTGGCCCGCTGCGCCGATGGCGGGTCCGCGCCCGCTCCGGGAGAAGCCCTCGATGCTCGCCGCGTGAATTCCTTGATTGTTCAGGCAAACCGGACAATCGGAGCACTTTCGTGTCGTGACCCCCAGGTGGATCGAGACCATCTGCGCGACGGCGGCCAGCGCCGGCGGGCGGGGACAGTCCTGGATGTTCTCGCGCACCGGACCGCTCATACCGCCGTCCTGGCCTGCGGCGCGGCACACCTGAGCACAGCAGGACCGCAGCCATGCTGCGGCAGTCCCCCGAACGACGGGGCCCTGATCTGGCGCCCCCGGCGTCATCACGAGGGGGACTGCGGCGTGCGGGCTGCGCCCCGGTTCAGGTCCGCTGTGAACACCAGAGGCCCGGACACGCCTTCGTCGCGGCGGCTGAACGCCCCAAAGCGGCCTGGCCAGGTCGTCGTCCTGCAAATCGTGGTGCTCGATCTGTTCATGCACCGCCGTTATCACCCATGCGCGACTGTATGGATCAAATCCCGGCCTCACGTGCGCAACAAGACCCTGCGCGGGTGTCATCCGACTGGCTGTTCAACGCGTTTCGACTTCGCCGCCGCGACCGGCCGCTTTCGGGAGAAGGCGGAACGATCCAGAAAGTTTCGGCGCCGTCAGACCGAGAACAGGCGAGGGTAAGCGGTAGCCCCCATGCATTCTGGAGAACGCGCCCCCTGACTTACTGCGCGTTCTCGCCAGCCGTCTCCAGCGCCCGATAGACCGTCATCCGCGACACGCCCAGGTCGCGGGCGATCTGCGCCTTGGAGGTTCCCTCGGCGGCGCGCCTGCGGATCTCGGCGTCGTCGATGCGCTTCTGGCGTCCCCTGTAGACGCCCTTGCCTTTCGCCGCCTCGATCCCCGCGCGCTGCCGGTCGCGGATGAATGTCAGCTCCATGTCGGCGACCATGCCGAGCACGGTGATGACCATCCGGCCCATGGCGCCGGCGGTCGTCACCTCCGGCTCAAGCACGCGCAGCGACGCGCCCTTGGCGTCGAGTTCGTGCACGAGGTTCAGGACGTCGCGGGTGGAGCGGCCCAGCCGGTCGAGGCGGTGGACGACCAGCTCGTCGCCCGCGCGCAGGAATTCCAGCACGGTCTGCAGCTCGGTGCGCCCGTCGCGCGACGCGCCCGAGCCGGTCTCGGCGCGCACGATCTCGCAGCCCGCCTGTTTCAGCTTCGCCTTCTGGATCGCGAGGTCCTGGCTTGACGTGCTGACGCGGGCGTATCCGATCCGGGGCATGGGCGCTCTGTCACATTTGGGTGGCTGACACGGTGATAGCGTCACAAATGCCGACACACAACGCATAAGTGACGTTTGGCGCCGTCACATCGAAACGTCACCTGCGGGTGCGCCCAAATGGGATGCCTCCTGACCGATCATCGCCTCGGTGATCAGCGCAGACACGCGATGCCCTTGCGCATGAGGGCCTCCAGTCGCGCGGCGGTGCGGCGACCGCGCCGCCGCCATCGTGCGCATGACGCTGAAACCGCCGCCTCACGAGGCGACCCACTGGACTGCGCGCGCCATGGCGAAGACCGTCGGTCTCGCGGCCTCGACGGTGCAGAAGATTTGGAAGGCGCACGGGCTCGCGCCGCACCGCTGGCGCGCCTTCAAGCTCTCCAACGATCCCGCCTTCGCCGAGAAGCTGCACGCCATCGTCGGGCTCTACGTCGCTCCGCCAACCCACGACGTGGTGCTCAGCCTCGACGAGAAATCGCAAATCCAGGCGCTCGATCACACCCAGCCCGGCCTGCCGCTGAAGAAGGGCCGGGGACCGACCATGACCCACGATTACAAGCGCAACGGCGCGACCACGCTGTTCGCCGCACTGAACGTGCTCGACGGCTCGGTCATGGGCCAGAACATGCAGCGCCACCGCCATCAGGAATTCATCCGCTTCCTCAACGCGCTCGAGCGCGACATCCCAGCCGGCAAGGTTGTCCACGTCATCCTCGACAAGTGAGGCGGGAAACCAGACGGTCCGGCGGACCGTCTGGCCGCCGAACGCGACCCACAAGCACGCCAAGGTCAAGAGCTGGCCTCGAACGCCATCCACGCTGGACTTTCCACTTCACGCCGACATCGGCCTCATGGCTCAACGCTGTCGAGGGCTTCTTCGCCAAGCTCACACGACGCATCAGTTCATTCGCGCGCCGTCGGCCCGGCTCCGTCCGCAATGACCGTCAAAAACAGGGCGATCAGCGCGTTGGGAACACGGGCAATTCCGAGGAGACAGCGACACCGGCCATCGCCCGGCGCAAGCTGTGGCGTTGCGCAAGGCGCTGATCGCAGGCTAATCATCCAGACGCTGTCCGGACGACCGGTCCGCCGCGCCTCGCTGGATGAAACGCTGCCATGATCAAAGCGGCTTCCCGCAACGCCGACCCGTGCCATCGGCGCCCGGCGCCATGAAGCGCGGGTCCGCTCATCGCGCGCCGGGCCATTTCGGCGAGTTTCTGCAAGGGGTTCTGGGAGTCGGCGGGCCGGTGGCGCTGATCACCCTGCCGTGCCCGGCGCTGGCGGCGGTCGCCGGGCGCAGGTATGGCTGCGGCGTTTGGAAAGGACGTGCTGGGATTGATGTGCGCCAGGGCGTGCGGCGCGTTCTGCGAAAGGCGCAGGCGGCGCGGTTTCTGGCGCGGCTGGGCGTGCGGCGCGGCGCGGCCTTCAGGCTGCGCGTCGCGATGCCGCCCGGCGGCGGCGCAGGAGCTTCGACGGCGGCGCGGGTCGCGCTGGCGCGCGCGGCGGGGCGGCGCGGCGCGGCGCGGGTGGCGGCGGCCTGTCTGTTCAGCGAGGGCGCCTGCGATCCGCTGATGCGCGCAGCGCCGGAGCGGGCGCTGTGGGCCTCGCGCCAGGCCAGGGTGCTGGCTGTGACGCCCGCCTTGCCCGCCATGGAGATCGTCGGCGGCTTTTACGGCCTGCCGACGCGCACCAACCCGCGCGATGCGCTTTTCGCCGACATCGCCGATCTGGCGGCGCAGTGGCCGCAAGCCTGCGCCACGGCGGCCGCCGTGGCGCGGCTGGCGAGCGTGTCGGCGGCGCGCACGCTGGCGCTGCGCGGCCCGGCGCACGATCCGACCGCCGCTCTGGCGGCGCGTCTGGGGGCGCTGGGCTGGGCGATCGCGCATACCGGTTCTGCGCGCGCGCTGATCTTCGCGCCGGGCGGCGCGGCGGCGACGGTCGAGGACGCGCTGCGCGCTGCGGGTTTTGCGCAGGTGATCCGGTTCCGCATCGGCGGGCGGGCGTGACGGAGATTCTCGCGGGTGGGGCGGGCGCGATGCTGCTGGCGCTGGCGCTGGACGCGCTGATCGGCTGGCCGGACCGGCTCTATCGCCGCATCGGCCATCCAGTGACATGGCTGGGCGCGCTGATCGGCTGGCTGGAGACGCGGCTGAACCGCGCGACATGGCCTGCGCCGACGCGCCGCCTGGCCGGGCTGCTGGCCGCGCTGGCGGTGATCGGCGCAGCGGTGGGCTGCGGCGCGGCGATTCAGGCGGCGGCGCCCGGAGACGTCCTCGGCGCGGTGGTCTCTGGGGTCTGCGCCTGGCCGCTGATCGCGTTGCGGTCGATGCGCACGCATGTCGCGGCGGTGGCGCGGCCGCTGGACAGGGGCGAACTGCCTGCGGCGCGCGCGGCGGTCGCGATGATCGTGGGCCGCGAGACCGCGCGGCTCGATGCGCACGGTGTGGCGCGCGCGGCGCTGGAGAGCTTGGCCGAGAACACCTCCGACGGCGTCGTGGCGCCGGTGTTCTGGGGCGTGGCGTTCGGCCTGCCGGGGATCGCCGCCTACAAGGCGATCAACACGCTCGATTCGATGATCGGTCACCGCACGCCGCGCCACGCGGCGTTCGGCTGGGCCTCGGCGCGGATCGACGACCTCGCCAATCTGGCGCCCGCGCGGCTGACCGGATTGCTGTTCGCCGCCGTATCGGCGCGCCCGGGCGCGGCGCTGGCGTGCATGGCGCGCGACGCGCGGCGCCACCGCTCGCCCAACGCCGGATGGCCGGAGGCCGCCATGGCCGGCGCGCTGGGGGTGCGGCTGTCGGGGCCGCGCGTCTATGCCGACCGCCTGGCGCCGGAGCCATGGCTGAACGGCGACGCGCGCGACGCGGGCGCCGCCGATCTTGCGCGCGGTCTTGCGCTCTATGGCCGCGCGATGGCCATGCTGGCGGGGCTGGTGGCGCTGTGCGCGCTGATCTGAAGGGGCGAGGGCCGATGCGCGACCATGGCGGCGATCTCGACGCGGCGGTCCGGCGCCATGGCGGCGATGCGCGGGACTGGATCGACCTGTCCACCGGGATCAATCGGGCGCCCTATGCTTTCGTCGCGCCGCCCGCCGATGCGTGGACTGCGCTGCCCGGTCACGGCGCGACCGCGCGGCTGATCGACGCGGCGCGCGCCGCCTGGAGCGTCGCGCCGGAGGCCGCGATCCTGCCGCTCGCGGGCGCGCAGGCGGCGATCCAGCTTGTGCCCCGATTGGACGCGCTGACCGGCGGACCGGGGCGCGCGCGGGTGCTTGGGCCGACCTACAACGAACACGCCGCCGCGCTGAAGTCGGCGGGATGGCGGGTGGCGCAGGTCGCGGCGGTCGAGGCGCTGGCGGGCGCCGGTCTCGCCGTTGTCGTCAACCCCAACAATCCCGATGGCCGCCGCCATGCGCCCGAGACGCTGATGGCGCTGGCGGCGCGGGTGGGGCGGCTGGTGGTGGATGAAAGCTTCATCGACGCCACGCCCGCGTTTTCGCTGGTCGGCGCGGCTGGCGCGCCGGGGCTGATCGTGCTGCGCTCGTTCGGCAAGTTCTACGGCCTTGCGGGGCTGCGGCTGGGCTTTGCGGTCGGCGCGCCGGACGAGATCGCGGCGCTGGCCGAACTGGCCGGGCCGTGGCCTGTGTGCGGCCCGGCGCTCGACATCGGCGCGGCGGCGCTGGCCGATGCAGAATGGCGTGCGGCGACCGTGCGGCGGCTGACGCAGGATGCGCGCCGGCTTGACGCGCTGGCGGCGGCGGCGGGCTGGTCGCTGGTCGGCGGCTGCGCGCTGTTCAGGCTGTATGAAACGCCGAACGCCGCTGCAGCGCGCGACGCGCTGGCCCGTCACCGGATCTGGTCACGGATTTTTCCTTTTTCGCCCCGCTGGCTGCGGCTGGGTCCGCCCGGCGCGGCGGATGAATGGGCGCGGATCGAAGCCGCGCTGGCGCCGGGCGGATGACGATGGATCCTACGCCGGAGAAAGGCGGCGTAGGCGCCGCGCCTGCGGCGGAGGCAGCAAACAGCGCCCCTGCGGCGGAGGTAGCACTGAAAGCCCCGGCGGAGGCCGCAGTGATCACCCCGGCGGAGACCGCCGCGCTGGCGCGCATCCTGCGCTGGCGGCGCGACGTGCGCCATTTTCGCGCCGATCCGGTGGACGCCGCGACGCTGGAGCGGCTGCGCGCGGCGATGGATCGGGCGCCCTCGGTTGGCAACGCCCGGCCCTGGCGCGTGATGCAGGTGCGCGATCCGGCCGCGCGCGCCGCCGTGCGCGAGAATTTCGCGCGCTGCGACGCCGAGGCGGCGGCGGCCTATGACGACGCCAGACGGCGGCGCTATCGCGCGCTCAAGCTGGCCGGGCTGGATGTCGCGCCGGTGCAGCTGGCGGTCTTCACCGAGACGGCGCCGACGGAGGGCCACGGGCTGGGGCGGCGGACCATGCCGCACACGCTGCGCCAATCGACCGCGATGGCGATCCATACCCTGTGGCTGGCGGCGCGGGCAGAGAATCTGGGGCTTGGCATGGTCTCGATCCTCGACCCTTGCGCGATGCGCGCGCTGTTCGATGCGCCGCAGAGCTGGGTGTTCGAGGCCTATCTGTGCATCGGCCGCGCCGCGTTTTCCGACGACACGCCGCTGCTGCACCGGGCGGACTGGCAGCGCGACACCGCGACCGAATGGCGGGTGCGCTGATCTATCGCGCCAGCGCCAGCAACCCGGCGACGTCGAGATGCGTCTCAAGGTGATCGGCCAGCGCGTCGAGCGCCGCCTCGACGCGCGCGCCATGGCCTGCGCCGCTCGCCGCGACGCCCAGACCGCCCAGGAACGCCGCGCGAAACGCGTCGTCGCAGAACAGGCCGTGAAGATAACTGCCGGTCACCAGGCCGTCGGCCGAGACCGCGCCTTCGGGCGCACCGTCGATGGTGGCGAAGGGGCGCGCGCAGTCCGGCCCCTCGGTGCGGCCGATGTGCATCTCATAGCCCGAAACCGTCGCTCCGCTGGCGAGATGCGTGGCGCGCACCTGGCTCAGCCGCTTGTCGGGGGTCATCCGCGTCTCCACCGCCAGCAGCCCCAGCCCCTCGGCGCGGCCGGGCGGCCCTTCGATCCCGTCGGGGTCGTCGATGGCGCGGCCCAGAATCTGATAGCCGCCGCACAGGCCCAGTATCCGCCCGCCGCGCCGCAGATGCGCGGCCAGATCGCCCTCCCAGCCCTGCGCGCGCAGAAAGGCGAGGTCGCCGCGCGTCGATTTCGTGCCGGGTATGATCGCCAGCGCCGCGTCGCCCGGCAGCGGCCGACCAGGGCGCACCATCTCGAGCGCGACGCCCGGCTCGGCCTTCAGCGGGTCGAGATCGTCGAAATTGGCGATGCGCGACAGCATCAGACACGCGATCCTGACGCCGCCGCCCGCGCCGCCGCGCGGACCGGCGGCGATGTCGAGCGCGTCCTCGGCGGGCAGGTCGGCGGCGCGCGCGAACCAGGGGACCACGCCGAACCCGCGCCATCCAGTGCGCGCGGCGATCAGGGCGTAGCCGTCGTCAAACAGCGTCGCGTCGCCCCGAAAGCGGTTGACGATGAACCCGGCCACCATCGCCGCATCCGCCGGATCGAGCACGGCCTGCGTGCCGACGATCTGCGCGATCACGCCGCCCCGGTCGATGTCGCCCACCAGCACGACGGGCGCATCGGCGGCGCGCGCGAACCCCATGTTGGCGATGTCGCCCGCGCGCAGGTTCACCTCCGCCGGGCTGCCCGCGCCTTCGACGATCACCAGATCGGCCGACGCCTTGAGCCGCGCGAAACTCTCCAGCACCGGCGCCATCAGCGCGGGCTTGAGCGCGGCGTAGTCGCGCGCCCGCACGGTGGCCTTGCGGCGCCCCCGCACCACCACCTGCGCGCCGACGTCGGTCTCCGGCTTGAGCAGCACGGGGTTCATGTCGGTGTGCGGCGCGCGCCCGCAGGCCAGCGCCTGCAACGCCTGCGCGCGGCCGATCTCGCCGCCGTCCGCCGTGACGGCGGCGTTGTTGGACATGTTCTGCGGCTTGAACGGCGCGACGGAAAGCCCGCGGCGCAGCGCCGCGCGGCACAGGCCCGCCACCAGCAGCGACTTGCCGACGTTGGAGCCTGTTCCCTGCACCATCAGCGCGGGCATTGTCGCCTCAGAACTCCACGCCGGGCTGCGCCTTGACGCCGGCGCGAAACGGATGCTTGACCAGCGTCATCTCGGTCACGAGGTCGGCCGCCTCGATCAGCGCCTCGGCGGCGTTGCGCCCGGTCAGGCAGACGTGGGTCATCGGCGGCTTTTCGTCGCGCAGGAACGCCAGCACCGCGTCGAGATCGAGATAGCCGTAGCGCAGCGCGATGTTGATCTCGTCCAGCACCACCATGCGGATCGCGGGGTCGCGGATCAGCGTCTTGGCCTTGTCCCACCCCGCCTGCGCGGCGGCGATGTCGCGCGCCTTGTCTTGCGTCTCCCAGGTGAAGCCCTCGCCCATGGCGTGAAACTGGCACAGATCGGCGAAATGGCCCTCGATCAGGCGGCGCTCTCCGGTATCCCAGGCGCCCTTGATGAACTGGACCACGGCGCAGGGCATCCCGTGCGCGATACAGCGCAGGATCATGCCGAACGCGGCCGACGACTTGCCCTTGCCGGCGCCGGTGTTGACGATGATCAGCCCCTTGTCGCCCGACTTGGTGGCCATGATCCGGTCGCGCGCGGCCTTTTTCTTCGCCATCTTGACCGTGTGGCGCGCGGCGTCGGCCGGCTGGTCCGGCGCGTTTCCGGGGGCTGCGGTTGCGGTCATGGCGCGATCCTTCTGCTTGACAACGCGGCGTCGCAAGGCTCACTAGAACCACCGTCGGTTCCTGTCCATGACAGGCGAAGAGGGAATGCGACAGGGGTTTTCCCCGAAGCGCAGCCGCCCCCGCGACCGTGACCGGAGAGACCGTCCACGCCACTGGCCCGTTTGGCCGGGAAGGGGGGCGGTCGCTGGGCGAAAGCCCTGAATCCGCAAGCCGGGAGACCTGCCGACGCCATGAGTGCTGCACCGGCGGACGGGGTGTTCCGCGACCGGCAGGAGAGACTGTGCGCGCCGCTTCCCTGCGTTGGCGCATGGTGTCGCCTCTGGCCCGCCCCCGATCCCCGATGACCGAGAGAGGCGACGGGCGGTGGTGGTGAGCCTTTATGTCTGCACGACCTGCCGCGCCGGTGAGGCGCCGGTCGAGGGCGCGCCCTGTGCGGGGACGCGGCTGCACGCCGCGCTGTGCGCGCGCGGCGCGCCCGAGGGCGTGCGTATCGCGCCGGTGGAATGCCTGTCGGCCTGTTCGCAGGGCTGCGCCGTGGCGCTGGCGGCGCCGGGCCGCTGGGCCTACGTCTATGGCCGGATGGACCCCGCCGCCGACACCGAGGCGATCCTGAACGGCGCCGCCGCCTATGCCGCGGCGCCGGACGGCCTTGTGCCGTGGCGCGCCCGACCCGCGATCTTCCGCAAGCAATCGCTCGCGCGCATTCCGCCGCTGGAGGGCTGACATGACCGATCTAACCCGAATCCCCGTGACGGTGATCACCGGCTTTCTGGGGGCGGGCAAGACCACGCTGGTGCGCCACCTGATGGCCAATCCGCAGGGCCGCCGCCTGGCGGTGATGGTCAACGAGTTCGGCGCCATGGGCGTTGACGGCGACACCCTGAAGGCCTGCGCCGATGAGAACTGCCCGGCGGAGAACATCGTCGAACTGGCCAACGGCTGCATCTGCTGCGCCGTGGCCGACGACTTCATCCCCACCATGGAGGCGCTGCTGGCGCTACCCACGCGGCCCGACCACATCCTGATCGAGACCTCCGGCCTCGCCCTGCCCAAGCCGCTGCTCAAGGCGTTCGACTGGCCGGCGATCCGCTCCCGCATCACCGTGGACGGGGTGATCGCGGTCGCCGACGCCGAGGCGGTGGCGGCGGGGCGCATGGCGCCCGACGTGGACGCGGTCGAGGCCCAGCGCGCCGCCGACGCGGGGCTGGACCATGAGACCCCGCTGGCGGAGGTGTTCGAGGACCAGATCGCCTGCGCCGACATCGTGCTGCTCTCCAAGCCCGACCTCGCGGGCGCCGCGGGCGTCGAGACCGCGCGCGCGATGATCGCCGCCGTCGCGCCGCGCCCGCTGCGGGTGCTGAGCATGACCGACGGCGCCATCGACCCGCGCGTGGTGCTGGGCCTTGGCGCGGCGGCGGAGGACGATCTGGCCGCCCGCCCCTCGCACCACGACGGCGAGGCCGAGCACGAGCACGACGACTTCGACTCGCTGGTGCTGGACATCCCCGAGATCGACGCGCCCGAGGCGCTGACCGATGCGCTCATGCGGCTGGCGCGCGACCAGCGCATCCTGCGCGTCAAGGGCCATGTCGCGGTGCGCGGCAAGCCGATGCGCCTGCTGGTGCAGGCGGTGGGCGCGCGGGTGCGCGCGCAATACGACCGGCCATGGGGGCCGGGCGGGCGCGACGGGCGGCTGGTGCTGATCGCCGAGCGCGCCGACATCGACGCGGCGGCGATCCGCGCCGCTCTGGCGCTCTGACCCGCGATGCACGTCGTTTTTCGCGAGAGCCACGGGCTGGAGGAGACGGCGACGCCGTTCGACCTCGCCCAGGACCCCGCCGACATGGTGGCGCTGTCGTTTTCCGACAGCGATCTGGGGGCTTTCGCGGCGGGATGGCGGCGGGCGCGCGCGACCGGCGCGCCGCTGCCCGCGCTGCGGCTGGCCAACATCGTCGCGCTCCAGCACCCGCTGTCGGTGGACGCCTACGCCGAGCGCACGCTGAGCGGCGCGCGGGCGGTGCTGGTGCGGCTGATCGGCGGCGAGGCCTACTGGCCCTACGGGCTTGGCGTTTTGCAGGAGATGGCGCGGCGGCGCGGCGTGGCGCTGGCGGTGCTGCCCGCCGACGGGCGCGAGGACGCGCGGCTCGACGCGCTCTCCACCCTGCCGGTCTCGACGCTGCGGCGGCTTTCGGCGCTGTGCGACGCGGGCGGCGCGGTGGCGGCGCAGGCGGCGCTGGCGCAGCTTGCGCTGGCGGCGGGGCTCTACGCCGGGCCGGTGGCGGGCGAGAAATCCGTGCCCGACCACGGCTTCTACGATCCTGCGCGCGGGGTGATCGCCGAACCGCCGCAGGCGGGCCCCGAGGTTCTGGTGACGTTCTACCGCGCCTACCTCACCGCCGCCGACACCGCGCCGGTGGACGCGCTGATCGCGCGGTTTCGCGACCAGGGCTTCGCCGCGCATGGTGTGTTCGCGCCGTCGCTGAAGGCGCCTGCGTCGGCGGCGTGGCTCGCGGCGCGGCTTGCGGCGCGGCGCCCGGCGGCGGTGGTGAACGCGACCGCGTTCTCCGCGCGCGGGGCCGACGGCGCCTCGCCGCTGGATGCGGCGGACGCGCCGGTGTTTCAGGTGGCGCTGTCCACGGCGCGGCGGCGCGACTGGGCCGAGGCCGCGCGCGGCCTGTCGCCCGCCGATCTGGCGATGCATGTGGTGTTGCCCGAGGTGGACGGCCGCCTGTTCGCGGGCGTGGTCAGCTTCAAGGCGCCGGGCGCGCGCGACCCGGACTTGCAGTTCTCCCGCTTCGCCCATCGCGCCGAGCCCGAGCGGGTGGCGGCCGCAGTGGCGCGGGTCGCGGGCTGGACGCGGCTGGCTGCGACGCCGACGCCGCAGCGGCGGCTGGCGGTGACGCTGTCCACCTATCCCGGCAAGGCGCATCAGATGGCGCACGCGGTGGGGCTGGACGCGCTGGCCTCGACCGAGGCGCTGCTGGCCGATCTGGGCGCCGCAGGCTATGCGACGGCGGCGGCGGGCGATCTGGGCGCGGCGCTGGCGCATGAGACGCTGTGCTGGCCGCTGGCGGCCTACCGCGCCGCGCTGGAGAACCTGCCCGACAGCCTGCGCGCCGCGCTGGCGCAGGCCTGGGGCGCGCCCGAGGACGACCCCGCCGTGCGCGACGGCGCCGTTCATTTCGCCGCCGTGCGCCGCAGCGGCGTGCTGGTGGCGCTTCAGCCCGAACGCGGCGCGGTCGCGGCGCGCGCGGCGGAGTATCACGATCTGGCGCGCACCCCGCGCCATGGCTTCGTGGCGTTCTATCTGTGGCTGCGCGCGCAGGGGGTGCACGCGCTGATCCACATGGGCGCGCACGGCACGCTGGAATGGCTGCCGGGCAAGGCGGCGGCGCTGTCGCGCGACTGCTGGCCGGAGGCGCTGATCGGCGATCTGCCGGTGATCTATCCGTTCATCGTCAACGACCCCGGCGAGGCGGCGCAGGCCAAGCGGCGCATCGGCGCGCTGACGCTGGGCCATCTGCCGCCGCCGCTGGCGCCCGCAGGGGCGGCGCAGGGGCTGACGCGGCTTGAGGGGTTGCTGGACGAATACGCCACCGCCGACGGGCTTGACCCTGCGCGGCGCGGTCGGCTGATCGCGGCGATCCGGGACGAGGCGCGCGCAGCCGGGGTGGAGGACGACCTCGGCCTCGCCCCCGACGCCTCGGCCGCCGAGGCGGTCACCCGCATCGACCGCTTCGTGTGCGACGTGAAGGAAAGCCGCTACGGCGTCGGGCTGCATGTGCTGGGGCGCGGCGCCTGCGGCGCGCAGGAGCGCGCGGGCATGCTGGCGGCGCTGGCGGGGCGGCGGGTCGCGCCGGGGCCGTCCGGCTCGCCGCATCGCGGGCGGGCCGACGTGCTGCCGACCGGGCGCAACCTGTTCGCGGTCGATCCCCGCGCCGTGCCCTCGCGCACCGCCCACGCGCAGGGCGTCAAACTGGCCGAGGAACTGGTGCGCCGCCACCTTCAGGACCACGGCGAGTATCCGCGCGGGCTGGTGGTCGATCTCTGGGGATCGGCGGCGATGCGCACGGCGGGCGAGGATTTCACCATGGCGCTGCATCTGGCCGGGCTGGCGCCGCGCTGGGACGACGACGGCGACCGGGTGAACGGCTTCGAGGTGCTGCCGCTGGCGCTGCTCGACCGGCCGCGCATCGACGTGACGTTGCGGGTGTCGGGGCTGTTTCGCGACGTGTTTCCCGGTCTGGCGCAGCTGTTCGAGGCGGGCTGCGCGGCGCTGGCGGTGCGCGACGAGGCGCCCGACTACAACCCCTACGCCGCAGGGGGGGCGCGGGTTTTCGGGCCGCAGCCGGGCCGCTACGGGTTGGGGCTGGACGGATTGGGGCCGGAAAGCGCTGGCGCCGACGCCTTTTCGCCGCAGGCGCGCGCGGCGGCGGGTGAGGCGTGGCTGGCGGCGTCGGCCTGGGCCATCGGCGCCGACGGCGCGTCGCGCGCCGACCGCGCCGGGCTGGAGGCGCGGCTGCGCGGCGCCGACGCCTTCGTTCATGCGCAGGACCTGCCCGAGACCGACCTTCTGATGGCCGCCGACTACGCCGCGCACGAAGCCGGTTTCGCCGCCGCCATGGCGCGGCTGGGGGCCGACGCGCCCGCGCTCTACCATCTCGACGCCACCGACCCCGCGGCGCCGCGCGCCCGCGCCCTGCCCGAGGAGATCGCCCGCGTGGTGCGCGCCCGCGCCGCCAATCCGGCCTGGGCCGACGGCATGATGGCGCACGGCTTTCGCGGCGCGGCGGAGATCGCGGCGACGCTGGAGCACATGGCGGCCTTCGCGCATCTGGCGAACGCGGTGCCGGCGCATCTGTTCGACCTCTATCACGACGCCACTCTGGGCCGCGCCGATCTGCGGGCGTTCCTGGCGCGGGAGAACCCCGCCGCGCTGGCGGCGATGCAGGCGTGCTTTCGCGCCTTGCGCGACGCGGGGCTGTGGCGCACGCGCCGCAACGCGATCGCGGCGGCGCTGGAGCAGGACCGATGAGCGCGCCGGAAATCCGGGGGTGGTGCCCCGGCGCGCTGCGCCCGATGGCCTCGGGCGACGGGCTGGTGGCGCGGGTGCGGCCCCGTGGCGGGCGGCTCTCAGCGGCGCAGGCGGCGGGGCTGGCGCGCGCGGCGCGGGCGCATGGCGACGGGGCGATCGCGCTGTCCTCGCGCGCCAACCTGCAACTGCGCGGCGTCACGGCGCAGGGCCACGCCGCCTTGCTGGCCGATCTCGCCGCGCTGGATCTGCTCGACGCCGACATCGGCGCCGAGGCGCGGCGCAACATCGTCGTCACGCCGTTCTGGCGCCACGGCGACGCGACCCCGCGCCTTGCGGCGGCGCTGGCGGCGGCGCTGGCCAAGGCCGACGCGCCGGAGACGCCGACGAAATTCGGCTTCGCGGTCGATGACGGCCCGGCGCCGGTCCTTCGCGCCGCCTCCGCCGACATCCGGCTTGAACGCGCCGTCAGCGGCGCGCTGATGCTGCGCGCCGACGGCGCCGCGACCGGCTGCGCGGTCACCGAAGACGCCGCCCCCGAATCGGCGCTGGCGCTGGCGCGCTGGTGGCTGGACAGCGGCGGCGCGCCGCAGGGGCGCGGACGCATGGCGGCGCATCTGGAGCGCGGCGCGCGGCTTCCCGCGCGCTTTGACGACGGATCGGTCGCCGCCGCCCTCGCCGCGCGCGCGCCAGCGCCTGCGCCGGGGCCCTGTCCGCAGGGCTTTCTGGCCGGCGTCGCCTTCGGACTGATGTCGGCTGACACGCTGACGGCGCTGGCGCAGGCGGGCGCGGGGCTGCGGCTCACGCCGTGGCGCATGGCGCTGATCGAGGGCGCCCACGCCGCGCCCGACCGGCCGGAGATCATCGCCGCGCCGGACGACCCGCGCCTTGCGGTCAGCGCCTGCGTCGGCGCGCCGGGCTGCGCGCAGGCGCTGGCGCCCACGCTGCCGCTGGCCGCCGCGCTGGCGGCGCGGGTGCCGCCGGGCGCGCGGCTGCATGTCTCGGGCTGCGCCAAGGGCTGCGCGCATCCCGGCCCCGCCGCCTTCACGCTGGTCGCCGGGCGCGCGGGCTTTGCGCTGATCCGCGACGGGCGGGCGGACGCGGAGCCGTCGCGCATGGGCCTGTCTAGCGATGCGCTGATCGCGCATCCCGAAACGCTGTTCGGAGACGGCTGATGCGCCATCGCTTCGAGACCGACGGCGCCGCGATCTACGCCCGCTCGTTCGCGATCATCCGCGCGGAGGCCGATCTGGCGCGCTTCGACCCGCTGGAGGAGGAGCCGGTGGTGGTGCGGATGATCCACGCCGCCGGCATGGTGGGGCTTGAGGCCCATGTTCGCTTTTCCCCCGGCATGGCGGGGCGCGCGCGCGCGGCGCTGGCGGCGGGCGCGCCGATCCTGTGCGACGCGCACATGGTCAGCGAGGGGATCACCCGCGCGCGCCTGCCCGCCGACAACGCGGTGCTGTGCACGCTGCGCGACCCGGCGGTGGCGGCGATGGCGCGCGCGATGGGCGCCACGCGCTCGGCGGCGGCGCTGGAGTTGTGGCGCCCGCAACTTCAGGGCGCGGTGGTGGCGATCGGCAACGCGCCCACCGCGCTGTTTCACCTGCTCAACATGCTGGCCGACCCCGCCTGCCCGCGCCCCGCCGCGATCATCGGCTGTCCGGTGGGCTTTGTCGGCGCGGCGGAATCCAAGGCCGCGCTGATGGCCGACGCGCCGGCGCCCGCGCTGATCGTCGAAGGGCGGCTGGGCGGCTCGGCGATCACCGTCGCCGCCGTCAACGCGCTGGCCAGCCGCAGGGAATGACCATGGGCCGGATCATCTGCGCGGGGCTTGGCCCCGGCGACCCCGAACTGATGAGCGTCAGGGCCGACCGGGTGGTGCGCGCCGCGCGCCATGTCGCCTATTTCCGCAAGGCCGGCAGGCCCGGTCAGGCGCGGCGCATCGTGGCGGGGATGCTGGCGGAGGGCTGCGCGGAGCACGCGATGGAGTATCCCGTCACCACCGAAGCGCCCTTTGACAGCCTCGGCTATATCCGCCTGCTGTCGGCGTTCTACGACCACTGGGCCGACAGGCTGGCGCGGCTGGCGCAGACGGCGGAGGTTGTGGTGCTGTGCGAGGGCGATCCGTTCTTCTACGGCTCGTTCATGCATCTCTATACACGGCTGCGCGGGCGGGTCTGCGTCGAGGTAATCCCCGGCGTCACCGGCATGTCGGCCTGCTGGACGCTGAGCGGCGAGCCGATCACCTGGGGCGACGACGTGCTGACCGTGCTGACCGGCACCCTGCCCGAGGAGGATCTGGTCCGGCGCATGACCGACGCCGACGCGCTGGTGGTGATGAAGACCGGGCGCAACCTGCCCAAGGTGCGCCGCGCGCTGGCCCGCGCCGGGCGGCTGGAGGGCGCCTGGCTGGTCGAGCGCGGCACGATGGAGGGGCAGCGCATCGCGCGGCTGGCCGATGTCGAGGCCGCCGACTGCCCGTATTTCGCGATCGTGCTGGCGCATGGCCATGGCCGGCGGCCCGAGGCGGCCGCATGAGCGGCGCCGACACGCGCCACGCGGCAGGGCGCGAGACAGCCGGGCGCGGGTGGCTGGCGGTTGTGGGGCTTGGGCCGGGCGACGCCGCGCTGATCACGCCCGAGGCGACGGCGGCGCTGGCCGCGGCCGACGACGTGCTGGGCTATGCGCCCTATGTCGCGCGCGTCGCGCCGCGCCCCGGCCTGCGGCTGCGCCCCTCCGACAACCGCGAGGAACTGGCGCGCGCGCGCGAGGCGCTGGCGCTGGCGGCGGCGGGGGGGCGGGTGGCGCTGGTCTCCTCGGGCGACCCCGGCGTGTTCGCCATGGCCTCGGCGGTGTTCGAGGCGCTTGAGGCGGCGCTGCCGGACGCGCCGCATCTGGCGGACCTCGACATCCGTGTTCTGCCCGGCGTCACCGCGATGCTGGCCGCCGCCGCGCGCGCCGGGGCGCCGCTGGGGCATGACTTCTGCGCGATCAACCTCAGCGACAACCTCAAGCCCTGGGCGCTGATCGAGATGCGGCTGCGGCTGGCGGCGCAGGCCGATTTCGCCATGGCGCTGTATAACCCGCGCTCGGTCAGCCGCCCTGAGGGTTTCGCCCGCGCGCTTGCGGTGCTGCGCCAAGCCTGCGGCGCGGCGCGGCTGATCACCTTCGCCCGCGCCGTCAGCACGGCGCAGCAGCGCATCGAGACCATGACGCTGGGCGAAGCCGCCCCGGAGATGGCCGACATGCGCACCCTGGTTCTGGTCGGCGCCGCCGCCACGCGGCGGGCGGGCCGCTGGGTCTATACCCCGAGGCGCGCAGGATGACCGGCCAGCCACGCCATGACGGCGGCGACGCTGTCGGCGCGCGGGCGCGGCGCGATGGCGGGGCGGTCGATCATCACCACCGGCAGGCCCAGCGCGCGGGCGGCGTCGATCTTGGCGCGCGCCCCCGTCCCGCCCGCGTTCTTGGCGACGACCCGCGTCACGCCGTGCGCGCGCATCAGCGCGCAGTCGCCCGCTTCGGTGAACGGCCCGCGCGAGACCACGACGCAGGCGTCGGCCAAGGGCGGCGGCGCCTGCGGCGGATCGACGAAGCGCAGCAGATAGCGGTGCTGCGGTCGGTCGGCGAAGGCGGCGAGGTTCTGGCGCCCGATCGCCAGGAACACCCGCTCCGCCGGTCGGTCGAGCGCCTGCGCGGCGGCGGCGATGTCTGCGACCACCGTCCAGCGGTCGCGGGGCTGCGCCGTCCATGGCGCGCGCTGAAGCGCGATCAGCGGGGTCGCGGTCGCGGCGCAGGCGGCGATGGCGTTGCGGCTCATCGTGGCGGCGAAAGGGTGGGTGGCGTCGATCACATGGGTGAAGCC
>Ga0210036_1002912_pt1 | contig 17447 bp, 6 predicted proteins | sample CryGeymeta201515_FD_185469 | JGI IMG/M metagenome (GOLD analysis project Ga0210036, IMG submission 185469) | Groundwater microbial communities from Crystal Geyser aquifers in Utah, USA - Crystal Geyser metaG 2015-15 (SPAdes) (version 2) | ecosystem: Environmental > Aquatic > Deep subsurface >...
AAACAAGGAAGGGCCTAGACCTGGATCCAGCAATTGAAGAGACCGAAAAGAGCAGAAAATTTCATCATAAATTTGCCTTTTCGTCGAATACGAAAGCAACTTTATATACCTAAAATAGTTTCTTAACCGCGCCCTCCCGCCCGATTGGCTACCCGAGTGTGAGAGCAACCCTAGCGGTCTGCCCTCTCACCCGGGCGCCTCGGAACGGAGAAAAGGTCGGCCCTAGTAAATTGCCGAGTTTCTCCAAACCACCCTACCTAGCCGAACGTAGCCCTAGAGAGCTGGCATAGTCGAGAGAACGCGGTAGCGTTCGCTCGTAATAAAACGGCACCCTACTCTAACTCTACTACTACTAGTAGTAGTAGCTTTTGTAGCTAGTAGTAGTAGTAGTTGGTAGTAGTGGTGGTGGGTGGTGGCAGCGACTGTGAATCTCAGATCTCAGATATCCTACACTCTATCTACAGTGTAGGAAAAATAATAATATTGAATCAACAGACAAGAATAATGATTGTTCGGGTGCAGATCGATCCTTGTGTGTTGCATCGAGATGGCTTTTGGGAAATAACGGTCCCCAATTTACCAACAACAACATCAGTAATAGAAACGAGGGGAAGAACAAACGACTGTAACGACGACTTTAACGAATTTGTCTGGAAGCATGCAAAGAAAGATATTCTTTCTCGTTTGTCCTTTTCCATTGTGTCTGAGGCTGTCGCAACTACCGCTACTACTACTTCTACTACCACTGCAGCTGGTGCTGCTGCAGTTTCTGCTGCAGCTCCTGTTACAGTCCAAGACATGGTCTGTCCCGCTATCCAACGATGCAAAGAGAAACAACCAGGAGGAGGAGAACTAGAAAAGTCTATTTGTTGGAACGAACAAGACCAATGTCATTTATCAAAAGACAGGAGACTACTACAAACATCAGCAGCCACGCCTTTGCAAACACCACTTGTTGTAGGCAACAGTATGATTACCGCATCGGCCATCACAAGAATAGATGAAAAGCAATCACTAATACAAAAAAAAGATGGAGTTGGTAGACGAACTTCAAATTGTTCAAAAGAAGTTTCAGGACAATATGCAAGAGATTGATGTATCAACAACAACAACAACAACAACAACAACAACACCTGCTGTTACTGATTTGGTGACTGCTCAAGTGAATTCAGCAGTCCAAGATTTGTTGGAACGGGTCGTTCGGTGGGGCCAATGCCACTATGGTATGATTGCAACCGTTTCCGACAAATCAAAACAATTGTCTCCACAACAACAACCAAAAGATTGCACAATAACAACAAAAATGTTAAAAACTGCCAGTGTGGTAGATGAATCCATGACAGATATTAGTGAACTAGATCAAAGTTATCCGGATTCGAGCAAGAAAATACTCACCGTTCATGAACAATTGGCTAGTTTCAGGGTGCCCATTTTTAAGAATGGAACAACAATTATTCTGGACGAAGAAGAAAATGTTACTGACGAATCATCAGAGTCGGAAATGAGTCAACAGCAGCAAAGGGTTCCTTCCTGTCGTCCATCTCAACCTGTTACGACCTATGGACCAATGTATTGTTTCAATGTTGCAGGAAGTGTTACGTTATCCATGGATCGATTACGATTCGAACCATTCAATCCACTCGACAAGGTTCACCATAATAGGAACCACGGAACCAACAGGAACAGGAACATCAATATCCATCATAAACGCACGGCGAGTGAAGAGTACAATTACTTGGAAGTTTACTGGGATAAGGTCATCAAATATCAACTCACACCCAGACGCGTCACAAAGCAACATCTCTTTAAACTTATTTATAAAAAGCAAAATGATGATGATGATGATGATTGTGATTGTGATTGTGATGACAGTAACAACTGTAATGATCGTAACGAAGAAGAAGCAAAAGCACTGCAAGACACGAAAGAATTAGTATTGAAACTGAAAAATCGAGCGGAACTGGAACGAATACTGCAAGATGTCAAACTGCGAGTAATTTTGCCCAGTCGAAACAACAACAACAAGTCCCGGCAACGGCAAAAACAACGGCGACAACGACGGCGCCGGCAACAACAGCAGTCAAAAAAATTGGACGATAACCAAACTACGACAACGACAACAATGCCCAAAACCTTGAACGAGTGCGATGTTCCATCGTCAATAACGTCCAGTATGTCTTCCAAGGAACGAGCTAGTACATTACCACCATCTTTACCAACACGATGGGCAAGTGACCAAAGCCTATTACATTCATCAGCGCACCAGCGACCACAACAACAGCCTCCGGTAGCGTACGGATTTCAGCAGCAACAAATTGACGATTCAAAAATTGGCGAATCACGACCGACAAAAGCAGCAGATGCTAGTGCGATTGATTTCAACTTATCTTTTGTCAGTGATTATACCGACGAGTACGATACCGATAGTGATATTGTGGAAGAAAATGAAAATGATATTGTTAATGGTTTCGGTGATGACCATGATCGAAAGGCTGAAGCAGTGGAATTGTGGTCTGTCGATGATATTCTGAAAACCTGCCAGGAAGCACAAAAAACTGTCATTTGGAGTGCCCAAAAGCGAGCCTATCAACCTGAAGAGGTTCCCACAGATAAACAGGTAATGCTTTTGCCGAAAGAATGGCAACTATTATTTGCTATACCAATCATGGATTCTAAAAGGGCAAAGTTGCAAGCTGTTGTTGTGTTGGCTTTGAAATCATTTTCATCGCTAGATATTTCGATGGCAAACTATTTGGAATCTTGGACGCCTCATGTATCTGGAATGATAGTAAACTTTCTGCAGCGACGACAAGCGTTGATTGATTTGGTATCAAAGACGCAAATCATTAGCGAACTGGAACAAAATCTAAATGTATCTGTTGCCATTCGAGCTTCCATGATCAACCAAATTCTTCCTTCGGAAGCTGTTGCAAAGCTCAAGGTTCAACCTCAAGAGTGGAAGCCTCCAGCAGGATCCATCTTCCAGCCACCATCTGTGCCCGATCAATCTGCTGTCGCCATGACTCACAGCATTACTAACAATAGCAGTATTTCAGGCAGCATGCACAGTCGGTACGGCCTGTTGGTTGGAGACGTACCTTCACTAGACAGCTACAGTACAATACAAATACCTCCCTGCGGAAACGGCGGTGGTACCACGGGTGAGCTGTACAGCGTGGCGGAAGCACAAACAAACAAGGAAGAGAAAACGAACGGTTGTGCAAGGGGGTTGCCGAAACGTGAACGGAATCACTCCAGTAGTCTGCAGCGTGCTCCTAGCACCAGTAAGCTGAGCTTGGGTCTACGAGGACTTCAACGACAAGGTTCTGCAAAAAACCGCGCTGGGGAAACAAGACCCATATTTTCGCGGATGGATTCAAAGCGAAGCATGCTGATGATGCGGGGTAGTTCTGCTCGTGGAGGTGGCCTCGTGAGAATGGACTCGGCCAAGCCGGGAAATGTGACGAAAGCTGATTCTTCGCGTTTTCTTCCTCGCCTGGACTCGCTTCGGTCCCTAGGAGAATTCACAATCGGCAGTGTCAATACGTGTGATCAAAGCTTCCGAACAATCTACAGTGATGATGGGTCAATTTACACCGACGACCTTTCTGAAGAAAAAAGTACCAGCACCAAGCCATTGAGCGTCCTCAGCCAAAGCGTTTCCTGCCTCACGAATGAATCAAGTGTGCGGTACATCAACAGCTCTGGGGTTCTCAATGCAGTAGACATTCAGGCAATGTACGTATCCAGGCAATCTAATGCTACTGTCCTCTATGTGTCTATTATGGACTTTGATTCTACGGACACAAGTCTCACTCCATCCGAAATCATGGATGCTGTTGCAAAACTGATGTCCCTGGTAGACCAGCTAAGTGCGAAGTACCAAATGATTCAAGTTGGTATGACTGGCAATTCAATCTTGATCGTAGGCGGTCTCTTTGGAAGGGACGAAAGCGCCGTAGATGCTGAAGTGAGTCTAGCCATTCGCGATGAAATGGCAGCCGTAGCAGCTTTGGAGCTCGCTAAGGAACTTGTTTCTAAAGCTCAGACTATCCGAATAACAAAGGAAGCTGGCGATTGGGGCAACACAAACAGCATTGCAAAACACCTCCAAGTTCGCGTTGGTATTCATGTCACGAACGTCCTATACGGCGTCGTGGGAACAATTCTTCCCAGAGTGAGCTGCCTAGGGACTGGAATGTCTATTGCTGAAAGTCTTAGCCGATGTGCACCTTCAAATGGCATACTAGTTTCAAAAGAATTTCATGATGTTGTTGGGGAAGTCGAAAAAGGTTGGAATAAGGCAGTAACGGTGGTTGGGCTTCACGGTAGCAACCGCAATTCGACAATTTTAGAGCAATCACAGACGAATCAAAACATTGCTGCTCGGTCGATTGAAACATTTACACTTGATCCTCCTCCACCGCCACCGCCTGAAGTAGATGGAGGGAGCAGCTTGAATAGCAGTGCGCTGTTGAGCATGCCATCTCTTGCCAGCATGGGTACTACTTCAGGTATTCTGGCTACCAGCGGCCACCGAGATACTGTGTACAGTGCAAGTAGCTACGGCGAAAGCATGCTTGGTTCTCATCCGTACGATGATTCTTTCGTCAGTGGAGAGTTTTACATAGATTAATATGTTCATTATACGCTATTGCTTGGCTTGCTAGCTCCTTGGGTTCATTCAACATTTTCTCAGATTTTGTGACTCCAGCTGTACCACTATTCAAGAGTCCGATTCAAAGCTCCGCTGGCATCCAAATGCTGCTTCAATGTAATCTGGAGCCCGTCCGTACAACTGAAAGAATTCTAGGGAAGACAATGTGCCGGTGACTCCCGACGCTTCGAACCAAGTTTCCATTTTAGCAATTTCATCGTCAGAGTTAAGTCCGGAATTGCTTTTCCTCAAAAAGGTTATTACTTCTTCGACTTGCACCCCATTGGCGTCTTGATCCAAGCCTGTGTAAATATCGAGGAGGCAATCGACTTCATCAACGGTGATACCAGCTTCTACGGCGGCCAGGCGCCGCAGCTGCTCTTTCGACCCAAGTTCTTTATCAAATTTGGAAGCATTGGTGATGTAGGAGGCTCTTAAGAGTCCCGGCGCAGATCGAGCCAGTTCGTCTAGCTCCACAACGGCATCAGTGGCTCCAGCTATTTTCAAGGATTCAGCCTCCTTTCGTGTTTGCGCTCGAACGAAAATTGGGACCGTAGGAAATGCTGAGTGCAATCGTGAAGTTGCTGCTAACACCTCATTGTGCTCTTCGTAGCAAACAAAAAATGATTGTGGAGTTTCGATTCCGCTTGATCTGATGACCGATGGGTTCGAGCCATCGCCGAACAAGACCACTACCGAATTGTCTTCCACCGATACGCTTTTCTGAACCTGTAAAGGATCCTTGTCAAAAGCAACCAAGTTGGGTCGTTGGCATTTAGTTTCAGCTATTAGCAGAGTCTCCTTTGCATTGGCAAGACTATGCAAAACAGCGTGTCCCACATCACCATAGCCGCAAACAACGATCGGATTGCTGGAAATGGCTGTAGACGATTCCAGTAATTGCCGACATTCTTCGCCTACATCGAATTCGTCGTCTTGTTGAAAGAACGGAACCGAGGCAACTGCAGCGAGCTCTCCCAGCACCGGTGTCAAACCCATGGTAATAAGTACAATGACAGTCAGCAACCCAGATAATTCCACCGATACGACCCCAAGTCTTTCTGCCAACGCCAGAACGACGAAAGCGAATTCTCCTCCACCCGATAACAACACTGCGAGTTTCACACCTTCCGCTTTGGATAGCCGATTGGGCTCCATCCATTCGGGGACCCGTGTAGCAAGGGCCATGGTACCCGCCTTAAGCAATATCAAGGAAACCACTCCTGCCAAAATCGTGGGCCACGATGCCAGTGCCAAATCGGTATCAAAATTACTGCCGGCATCCATGAAAAAGATACCCAAAAGGATTCCTTTAAAGGGTAAAATATCGGCTTGAATTTGTGCTCGGTAGCCGGTATTGGCTAAGAGGACGCCGGCAGCAAAGGCACCAGCAGTGTCGGTGAGACCCAGTGATTTTGCAATGGTACCCATTCCTGCACTCACGAGCAGCGTCAATGCGACAAATGTTTCGGCGCTGTTGGCCGTGGATACCCATTCAAAGAGCTTGGCAATAACGGTCCTCCCAACGTACAGAATGCTACCAAATCCGACCACTGCTTTGATTGTGAGGAAAGCAATGGCTCCGTAATCTGTGGCGTCCTGTCCCACTAGATAGGGCAACAATACCAGGAGTGGCGCCACCATTAAATCTTGCAACAGCAAGATGCTGGTAGCCGCTTCACCGGATGGTTGGTCTTCCCATCCCCGTTCTTTAAGGACTGGAAAAACAAAGGCGGAAGTCGATAGGGTGCCTGCAATGGCAACAACGACTGCTTCAATCGGATTGGGATCGGACTGCTGACTTCCAACAATAATAGCAGCACTGATAACTCCCGTACAGAGTGCAATTTGTGCAAATCCTAATGGTAAGTACCGTGTCAGCTGTCGTAGTCTCGTCGTAGATACTTCCAATCCTTCACTGAACAATAGAAACAAAATTCCAAAATCACCCAGTTCAATATCAGCTGTTGTACTGGCAAAAATGTTCCATCCGTGTGGCCCTAACAAGGCACCGGCAACGAGGTATCCCAATATAGGTGTTACTGATAATCGTTGACATAACAACGTCACAAAAACAGAAGCACTCAAAAAGAGTAACAAATCACGTCCCAAACTTTCCAATACGCGACTTATGGTCGATTCAGGAATGGCGTCCTGGCCTTCTAATAAAGAATTGGAAGACGATGATTGTTCAATAGCACGACCAACGTCCAATGCATCAAACAAATTTTCTGACAATTTTGTAAAGGGAAAATCAAAATCAAAATCAAAATCAATCCATCCAGTAGCAGTAGCAGTAGCAGTAGCAGTAGTTGCTGATGTTTGTTGTACGACGTTGTCAATGTCGACAGCACCTGCTGTAGCTGCAGCTGCCGAGGATATCAAGAATTGTGCATGTTGAAAAACAGAAGAAGACGAGACAACGAGAGCATCCACCGTATCGTATGAATGTTGTACTGGTAGCATCATGGTCATCATTCCCATTATGGACAAGCGTGGTTTGTGATGCCAGTGAGGTTTTCCTCGTAGCTGAAATTGCGGTGGGTATATTCTTGTAGTAGTAGTACGCGTAGTAGCAGCAGCAGTAGCAAGTCGTGATGATGATGTAAAGGCACTGACGGAGGGAGCAGAATACCATGCCAGGCTAACAACTGCCATGCAACCGGTGAAATGTGACAGATTGAAAATCTTCCTCCTTCTTCTCTTTCGCATTGCCATAGGTTGTTGTAGTATCCGCGTATTATATTTTGTCATGGCAGATGCACCACCCTCCATCTTACGCTTATCTGTTTGGATATTGATATTCTTGAAAATAGCTTCTGACCTTGTTATATACTCTACTAGAGACTAGTAGCTTCCTACTGATATCAACACAACAATTTATGTCCAGGATTTTCTAATTTTTGTTCGGATCCTCTGACCATTGTGGCTTGTGGCTAAGCTAGCTACTACTCTAGCTAGTAGTACTGTAGCTACAATAGCATAAGTTGAGGGATGATTACTACCAGACGACTAGTACTCTACGTATAGTACTATAGAAGTAGCTACTACTGTACAACCAATAGTAGTCTATTTGCAGCAGATATAGCTACCGATAGAGTTATTGATTCCGTACTCGGAATTTCGGAATAATCCCTAAATAAACCTTACGCTAACCCATCACCCACGTAAAACGTGTCTTTAGAGAGACCAACAACCACCAACAATAGATACGTACTCTACTAGACTAGGTACAGGTGATGGCTTGAGACTATAATGTATTTTTACATGAAACATAGTTTCCAAAAATATATTTTGCAGTGACAAAACATCGTACCAAAAACCGAGAGAAGGAGTGGGTTTTGAAAAAATAGAAACTCGTCGTTTAGGAATGTTTATGATTTCCAGTGGTCCATCTCGTCCAGGCGTAGGGGTCGAAAAGGAGATGCAAGCGACTTTTACACTAACAATATGAACCCGTTCTTCAGGAAAGAGGCAGAGAGAAACTCTGGTTCCTTCGACGACTTGCTAGATACAACAGGAACGACCTTAAAATAAAATATCATCATCACAAGAGGTTTCACTCTTCCGGACTGACGCATTTGAAATCTAATCCCTTGTGACCAATGGCTCTGCGACCACCCTGTCGTTCCGCCAATTCTTTTCGATTCAGTTGCAACCATGCAGCCCATTGACGTACCTAGAATTAGTATTAATAGTAATAATAATAGTTGGAGTAGTGGTAGACATAAAAAAATACCGACATATTTCAGATAGTGAGCAACAAACAGGGAGATAACGATAAATGTGTGAGACCACATAATTGTACAGTGCCGAATAAAGCACGTTTGTATGCGCGTGCGTGCGTACCGCTTTTCCGCGATGAGATCGTTCGTTCTTGTCGGATGTGGTCATACAACTAAAGGGCACGTCACTGCCGTCCGGAATGAAGATGGAATCCCAGCCAAATCCTCGTCCCTCGACGGGTCCTACAATGGTTCCTTTCGTCACGCCCGTAAACAGAACAGGATCTGCATGTGGTGCCGGACAAAAGGCCAACGTACAAACGGCTTGAGCGGATTTGTCTTCGTAGGCTGTCAAAATATTGTACAATCCACGACTTCCCAACCTTTCTTGAAACCACTTGATGTACGGGCCTAAAAAGAAGAAAAACAATGATTAAAATACTATTTGAGTAAGTCACATACCTCTGCTTGTACTGGAAAACTGTTTCTCTCATTTTCTCTCACACAAAGCCATCCATAAAACAACGTACCTGGCATGCCACCCAAAGCCGTAAATTGTAAGGATGTATCTTCTACGACACAAGGACCACCGGCCAATTGTGCTCCCAATAATGCCTTTTCTTTGGCAATAGCCTCCGTATTGACTTCTTGAATTTCGGGCAGATCGACAGTGATGATTTTGAGTTCCACCAAAGAGGGACGACCGTTACCGGAAGTTTCATCATCATCATCATCATCAATGCTGTCTTCCTTCGTTGCTTCGGATAGAATCATGCTAAATTCTCGAGCCTTTGCTTGTTGTTGTTGTTGTTGTTGTTGTTGTTGGAAAACGTACGTCCAATTTTGAAGAACAACAGGGTCATTGTTAGAGCGTCAATTGGAAATTGGACTGTTCGTCTCTAGCGACTACAGTACCTGCACTACCTGCACTACACGCTATACGCTATACGCTATACGTACCTTCATTGGATTACCCGTCACAAATGCAATTTTTAGTTGCTCTTGTGGCTGGTTCGACGACAAGGGAATTCCATTGACGGCATCTACGCCTTTATTTGTATTCAAAGCAAGAGCTGAGCAAGCAAATATGTTGGACTGTAATAACAGAAAAGATATCAAGAGGGAATGGAAGCCTTGGCATTGGCATTGGCATTGGTATATCCTTCTGTTGGTGTTACTATTGGTGGTGTGGTTTTGTACTTGGAATATTCTTCGAGTCATGACTGCCGCGAAAATCTAACAGGGCTAGTTCTGTAGTAAACTTATAATAGACTAGACTAGTAGTCTAGTTGTTGCTATTGTTTTTTGGTTGATATTATTATTTATTTGGTTGTACTACTATCACACAACATTGGAAGATGTGTGTGTGCCATGGCGAACTACGAAACACAGAATTGCTTATCAATACAGGATGTACCAGGTACGAGTAGATAGTACCAGGTGATAGTACGTGGTACTGTACTCATCGACGTGAAAGATTCAAAATCTATCGTACTGGTAAAAAAATGAGTTGCATTTTCAATCCCGTGATCACCTTAGCCATGAATACGACGCCAATACTGCTGCTACCAGGTATGAAGTGCTGCCTCTTATTAGAATTCTTCTTCCGTGTCGCACTGTCGAACACTGCCACGGTTTCAATGATGAATTAATTATTGCGTGCAAGAGTCTACTAGTCAAAATGAATGGCCAACTAGTCTACAGTACCTTGGTAAAGAGACAAGAAGCTTTCCCTAAATTGCTACTTTCCTGATAGGTTTATCATACCAGTAGTTCATAGTTTACTACCGGTAGCTTTCGGATGGTAGGTGACTGCCGCAGGTTCAGATAGGTAACAGATAACAGCTCCTTTTAAAGAGAACTCATAGAAACAACAATGATATTGGTGGCTAAACAAGCTCACGCCACGCTTTTGGAAGCTTCGAAAAGCTAAATATTTAGCTTACGGTAATTAAGTCCTTCTGCTGTTTCGAATTCGGTGGATATGATTGGTCATCTCTCTCTGGGCTTAACGTCGACACACGTTGAGTGCTTAAGAAATTTTGCAATCTTTTTTTGTTTTCTATTATTTCCCATAATATTATCATAAATGCATACTAGTGCTAATAAAGGCCTAACATCGATACCTGCAGTGACAGATTCATTCGCTGGGAATCTCAACCATAATTTCCCATCACAAATCACAACACAATTATTCTTTAGAAAAGAGGATTTTTTGCCATTGTAACCTTCATTCTTCGTTAAACTGAGTGAAGCGGTACTAGTTTGTATTTACCTGTCCCACGCAACTGAACTCTCACCAAGTGGAGAGTGGAGTACCGGTTGATCTCGCCAATGCCGACTCCTAATTCCCTTACCACGGCTTTTCCGGATCAGTTGTCTTCGACCAAGGCCAAGCAGAAGCAATCTCTTGCCATGAATAGGACGTCGGGTGTTTTCTCATCGGTAGCAGATAGGAAACGTCTCCTCGAGACAGCGCCTCGTTTGCCGAGTGTTCTAGAGAATGCCAGTGATGCCGAAGATGAGAACGCCCATGGAAGATTTCCTAGATATCGATTGCGTATCAGGCCTTCTAACCCGGCCGTACGGACTACTCTACCGATTACAAGCACAGCGTCTTGTGAATTTAGGACCCCCACAACCACTACTTGTCCTCCGTATTCTGCTGACGACGAACCCCAACTTGTTCAGCGAGTTGATGCGCCATCCAGAGAGCTGATGTATCCTTTTCCATCCAGGCTTGCGCTTCCTGAAGATTTAGACAGGAGCTTCAGGTGTGTTCTGAAGCCAAAGCGCATGAAGACAGAAGCCACCGTGGTGACTACGGCATCTGAAGGTAACGAAAGGTCGTAAACGAAGCTGTATCTTAGGGGGGACTCTTCTGGATCTATAAGGTGCCAGGACTGAGTGGGCAGTCGAGTCAGCAGCAGGGTGGATGCAAATTATTGTTGTATATTATCATAGTGTTAAAATTAGGTTTGAGTAGTACATATGAACGCACTAGCTCTACTATCGCCTTATAATATTCTACAAATAGAGCGTTCATATCATGGTTGCTTTAGATGAATTTCTTTAGCAAGCTACTACTGTCGTGAGAGGGATTCGTAAACAGAGAGATGCCCTTAAAAAAACGGCGGAGGAGAAAAAAACGTTCAAAACGAAAAGCTTTGGAACTGTCTACTACCATACTACTAGTAGTAGCTAGTAGTAGTCTACTACTCGAGTGCAAGTGCACAAGGTACATTGTACTGGTACCTGGTAGACTAACTTTTACTGAGTACTACCTGGTAGACTACTGGTAGTAGTAAGTGTTACGGTACTTACCTCAGTTTGCAAGCAGATTCAGAAAATGAATTCTTGCGAACAGACAGTTTATGATGATGAAATAATACTACCAGGTAGTACTACGTACCAGGGTACCAGGTACTACTAGAGTAGAGTGGTGGGTCAGCTCCCACGGGACCGTCCACACGAACAATATTTATTTAAGGTTTGGAAGAGTCTCGTATACATGCTCATAGAATCTTCTTAAACAGAAAAACAAAATTGCGCAAGTCAATTTCCTTCTGTGGAATACCAGGTACTCGTACTCGTACTACCAGCAACAGAACTATGTACGGCACCACTACCAGTACAACTAGGTACCTGGTACTAGTAGTACCTGGTACCTGATACCGTACTACCAGTAGCACGGTACCAGGTAGTGTTATTACGGTACTAATCACCATGGTTGTGAGGATGCGTGAATACCAGTACTACCTGGTACCTGGTACCTGGTACCAGGTAGTGGTACTACGTAGTACCAGGTACCTGGTAATAGTACCAGGTACCTGGCACCAGTACCAGGTAATACGGAAGTAGACGAGCAAGCCTGCCTATCAATATGTTTGTTCCCTTCTAGAGAAATTTTGGAAGGGATATCCGCGGCATATGGACGTGAGTCCGAGAAATTAATTATTGATTTACGCCCGTGCGTCATGCTGAATAAACCGCGAGAGAAGCGAAGTACCGTAGAAAAATAAAAGCGAAGTACCAGTACGCATGGGTGCAGGCAGAGGAACCAATTCCAAATCCACTGATTTTATTTTTTAATAGAATAGCAACATCCACTTTTTCGCTGATTGGCTGGAAACCAAGGTGTTGGTCAGCCCAGCAGAAAATGACGGTGGCTGTACCAAAAATAGGTTACCGGCGTAAAGATGCGGATTCTTGGGTTTTAGCGGCGCACACATACACATACACACACATCAGTGTTTCAGTGTTTCGGTAAGTTGCGAACATCATGGTTGTACGCGCGACAGAGCAACCTCCTGGCAGTGCCCAGAGTTGGAGTAGACCTGAACATTAAAGACATGTTGGCACTTATGCAAAGCATAGGTATGGGAATAGTATAACTAGCTAAATTGGATCTTGGCGAGTCCTCAAAATTGAGGACTGGGTAATAGATTCAACTACTACTGGCAGTCTACTAGACTACTACCACTCGTAGTACTCCGAGTAGACCACTCGGTAGTCTAGTAGTCTACCACTCTAGTAGCTCCTGGAACTGTGATCTGTATTATCCTCCACCCTTGTGAAGTCGGATTAAGCGATGAATATGTTTATGTGTAAGCTCGGCAGCCTTGATTAATGTTATTTAGCAGTTCAAGCGTTATTTTCAAATGAAACACATACATCACAAGTTCTTAAAACCTCGCTGTTCAAGAGGATGGTGTGTTAAGAACATGAGAACATCCAAGGCGTTGGGACCTTATCCTTGTGCTTGAACCGTTGGAAATAACATCATCAATGATATCCTTAACTAGACTCTTGCTTGCTTCGGTAGGCTTGGAGGGCAAATTGGAAGTAAAAAACCCGATGGCGACGAGACGCAATGACGCATAACGTATAATCTTCTTACTTCTATACAAAGGATCTGTTCAGTTACTTCGGTTAAGGAGCCTTCAAAGCTCCAACTTTTGTGTTGCATACCACCACGAATATCACTGTTTGTTGAATGAACGTTTACAAGCCACTAGCAGTATCCCTTGGAGCCACCTTTATTCGGAATACACTGTTTTTATTTTTCGATTCCCTGCTACTTCAGTAGCCGATTATCCGAGACCAGCACGCTATCCTAGATCTAAGCTGCCACATTTCTATCTCGCAACCATTACCACAATGGAGTTTCTAGATACGTTGTGCTTTGATCAGCGCCATTCCAACAAAGGAATCTGCAGATCGTCCATGGACGAAGATAGTCTGGAGGATGATCGAGATGATCGCGACGACGAAATTGATTTTGAAGACAACGACGATGAAGGTTCCCTATTCTCGGACGACTACGACGTCTACGACGATGGCGACGACAACGCGGATGATAATGATGATGAAACGGAAACCTTCACCGGCACCTATGATGGAACCTACGAAGATACGTACGAGGAAACCTACGAATACGAGGCTGGGGAAGAAGATGACGGCACCGGATACAGCAGTTCTTTCTCCACTGACGATCAAGAAAGGCCCTCCGTTCGCAACAATGACAACTTGACTGGGTTTAAACAACGGGGCTACAAAAAAACAACGCCCTTGTTTGAAGCCATAGACAATCATTATTGGAATGCCGTTACCACCTTTTTGATGAGTGGTAGGTGGTCTCCTGGTGGAAAAGGCAAGCTACCGCTGGTACCGCTCAAGGAAGAAGCAAGACAGTGGTCCGTGAGTCTGGATGTGAGTGGCAAGGTCATCGGTCGACGGTTGCCAATCCACGCGGCGCTCATGAATTCGGCACCCCTGCATGTCGTACAACGGTTGGTTAATCTGTACCCGGAAGGCCTGAAGCAGGCGGACTCACAAGGCAATTTACCCTTGCATTGGGCTTTTCGCGTCGTTGACAATGATCCAAAGGTTATTGATCACATTTTTCAAGCCTATCCCGAGGCAGTTCTGGTCAAGAATAAACCAAGAAAGAGTACGGCTTGTTTGGGAATCCGAGGACTGCTTCCCATGGAATGTATGAGCCCTGTTATTCACAGGGGCAGTGGCATTGTCGTTGGCATTGGTAGTATCGGCAGTACTCGTAAAAGCGAAAACAGTAGCGGTCATTTAGTCAAAAAAGATATTTTCCTAAAATGTCAAGCCAAGGCTCGAGAGCTCAGTCTGCAAAAAATGAATTCAACCATGACTCAAAAGTCAAATGCTGCATCATCATCACCACCGCCGCCGCCGCCACCGTTATCAGCGGCAGCAGAAGCAAAAAACAAGAGCAGTCGTATCTTGGATTATAGCAGCAATAAACAGATCGTGGAGATTAAACGAGAGCTGCAGGATCTACGTGAAGTCGGATCTAAAGATTCTTCCAACAAGCCACGAAAAACAGAGGACGAGCCTGAGTCGCCCGAAGGATGGGCCACTTCTCTCTTCAAGGGAACCGCATACAAGAATGGGTCATCGTTAGAAAACAATGTTCGAGAGAACCTTAGTGATCACAGCGAGGTGCCTACTACAGAAAAGGAGAGTCCCACTCCGAGCGCACGCTGGCGAAAATCACTTTCCAAGCTTGCAGCATCCACTGCCAATGCGTTGTCTTCATCCAAAACTAATAGTAACGCTGATGACTCCGTGAAGACTGCAGATGATACGGTTGAGGTGAGCTTGGGCGCAAACTCTCCTGGCACAGCGCTCAAAAAGCGGCGGTTTATTAACAACCCCTTTCGCGTCAAAATTAAGAAAATCAAAAAAGAGGCCACAGCTAAACCATCCGGTGGCGTTTCCGTCTCGGATCGTTCTACATCTAAATTTTCTTTTAGTGCCGTGCCACAGTCGGATGACGCGCCTTTAAAACACAGGAAGTCGATAAGCTCTCTTTCTGTCTCAAGTAAGAAGAGTGCGACTTCGAAGCTGTCCATCGTCAGCAACAAAGCACGCAACATCTTTTTCAAATCACAACGCCCAAAGTGGATGATAGATCGTCATCAGCGAAGCAAATCCGAGACAGCTGTCAAGAAGGAAGAAGACACGGTCATATTCGACACTACACAGAACGCCCACGAAAAGTCAAAGACAGAATTATCTGGCGGAGTCTTTGCGGCTGCCTGGAACTTCGATGCTTCCGGTGTGACAGACGCCATGTCGGGATTACTTCTAAAGGACACAACCAAAAAAAGCACAGAAAGTCCCGATCAAAAGACGAGAAGAGCTCTGAACTTTAGTGTGATCTCGACTAGTACGAACACCTCCAATGGACCGACATCCGAAGATTCGCAGTGCAAAACAAAGAACGACGACAATTCACGTCAAGTAAAGAAGATTCCCAAAGGCTTCCGCTACACGTTACCAAAACGAATCTCAAAAGACAATAACAAAGTAACAAAGAAAGAAGCATTGACTGACGTTGACAGATACCCCGACCCTGAATATGAAGACCATAGCTCCATCTCTTCGTCCTGTTCTAGTGATTATAGCCATTCCTCGGCATCGGATATGGAAAGTATTAGTAGTGTTAGTACTTTTGATAGCCATGCGTCCGACGAGCACGGCAACGATGACGATATGCCTGTCAAAAAGACTACAACTAAACGTGGTAATGAAAAATGGCAAGGACTTAATCACTCTTGGATCAGTACTAACCAGGGAGCCTTTTCTGCACTCTTAAGTCAAGCCCCCGCCCAGCAAAATTCTAAAATGAAAACGCAAATTGATGAAGAGGTTGCGCCAAATACCCGCAGTGCAGCTCTCAGCGGACCCCGAAGCACTGCTAAGACTTGTAGGCACACTGCGTATCCTTCCGATGAAATTGATGGTTTAAAAATGAGCAAGAGTTCTTTAAAAGTCTCTGACTTGCACGATTTTAGTCATGTGGAAGCAATGTCGGGAGCAGGTTCCTCTCACAAAACGAGGGAACCAACGTCATCGCCGAGTGGATCGGTTGCCAAGGCTGATCTCAGTAAAATAGGCGACTGGCGCTCCGAATATAATCAGTATACATCTTCACAGTTATCTGGAGGCAGCAAGGAGACAAAACAAGCACCGAAGAGTTTAACGAGTACAATTTCTAAGAAAAGGAGAGGATCGTCGAAGAAGCTTCGCGCCATTCTTAAAAAGACGCACAAAAGAATAAAATCCCTTGATGGGAAGTTCCTGAGAAAAAGTAGTATTCGAATAAATGCCACAGAAGATCAATTCTCCGTCGGAGCAGGAGCCAATGATATATTACATGATTTGGAAGCGCCAATTACTTTCAATCCCTTTCTCTTGGATCCTGAAACATCCACAACAAAATCTGTACCGCGAAAAAACGCGTACACCAGCTCGAAGTCACAAGATTTGCCTGGGGAGGAGGAAGCAATAACACCTCGCACCGGTCCCGTCGTAAGCGAACTGGCAATGGAAAACAGTGACAAAGGAAATACATACCTTGTCAGGGTGCATTTTTAAGGATATTGCTTGTACATCGTAATCAAAAGAATATTATTCAGAATAATAATTTGTATGCTGGTTAAAATGCACACGTAAATATTTGCATATTTTAATCTTCAACGTACTGCAGACCACTCTTTAAAGGAACAACTCTGGAGGAAAATGAGGGTCTGTTGTCGGGATTCGGGATAAGCCGAAAAAGTCCCTTGATGTTGATTATTGCTTGCTGTTTTAGGACAAGTTCGTCTTCTCGGAGGGAACCAAAATGTGAGTACCTGGTAGCCTTTGGAAGAACCGAGTCGCTTGCATGTACAGCCGATTCCAAATGCGCAGGCTTCTGAAAAAGGCTATCGAATTGCAGGCCCTATCGATTTGTGAAAGTAATGCCCAAAAAACCAACCATTCACGTTATCGGTGTCTTCGTCTCCGTCTCCGCTGCATTCCCGCATATTTTTAATTTGTCTTGGGAGAAATGAATATTCTGCTATTATTAATTAGAGTGTTCTTAAGGATGAAACCCAGTAACGATCATGCCAAGCTTTGCTTAAGTGACAATCGTGATATCGGCCATAAGTCGTGCCAGCTGACAGCTGCGTTCGCTTTTTCCAAAACTTACAGCACTTTGCAAAAAACCTGGCAACAGGAAATCTCGCTCACGAAAAAAA
>Ga0210036_1002913_pt1 | contig 17444 bp, 9 predicted proteins | sample CryGeymeta201515_FD_185469 | JGI IMG/M metagenome (GOLD analysis project Ga0210036, IMG submission 185469) | Groundwater microbial communities from Crystal Geyser aquifers in Utah, USA - Crystal Geyser metaG 2015-15 (SPAdes) (version 2) | ecosystem: Environmental > Aquatic > Deep subsurface >...
CTGTTACCTGAAGGTTGGTTTTCTCAGGACCAGATTTGATTTATTGCTGGGCTACAATGTGATGTGATCCCTATCTCCAAGACTTGGATATATGAATCAAGGGGACCAAATTAAGCCCAGGTGGACTACGGCAGTTTACCTTGTCTCCTGTTAGGGACGATGATAGGACTCAGGAGTTAGGTCTTACTCTATTAGGTCGTGTGCCTATGCTTGCTCTGTATACACACACACACCACTAGTTTGCTCCTACTATTATCATAATATCTAATATTTACTCTAATATTCATGTAGTCTCCACACTAGCTTTTTACGCTACTACTACTAATGAATAGTAATGATAGCGAGGAGGAGGAAAAATCGTTTGATGACGTCACAGGATCTGCTTTTCAAGCCACACAAGGTCGCACGATGAAAGTAGTTACTCGTATCTTCTTGTCGGCGTTTTATTTTGCTATCATTATTTAAAAAAATTGGCTGTGTTCAACAAGTTAAGTCACATCCAAGTGGACGACACAGCTATAATACTACTAGAGCTCCTAAAAGAGAAATTAAACAATGAAATTACCTCTGATTGGATTTCTGGCCACTGCCACCACGCTGGCAACAGCCTTTGTCTCGCCTTCTGCCAGAACTTTGACTAATGTGAAACCATTTCAGGGGTCAACATACAGCCAACGGAGTGTGAGCACCCATGTCCCGCAAACGATAGCGCGAACAGCCGGTTCGAGGCTATGGGAAACTGCAGATGCTACTGTTGAATCATCGTCTACTGGAGGGGGAACCGCAACTGTGCCGGAACTCATTTTCAATTTGGTCAAGAGTATTGTGGGAGCCGGGGTCCTCGGCTTGCCAGCTGGTATTGTAGCCTTTGGAAATGCTCCTTCGGCAGCCATTCCAGCAGCAGCCCTGATCACTATCATTGGTGCACTCAGTGGCTATGGCTTTGGTTTGATTGGACGATCCTGTGCCTACACGGGTACCACTTCCATTCGAGGAGCTTGGTCGGTGGCAGTATCACCCAAAACCGCCTGGATTCCCTCCTTTACGGTCACCTTCAAAACCATCTGTGCCGTCGTAGCGTACAGTATGATTCTCGGAGATACATTCTCGTCTCTTGCCGCAGGAGCTGGTTACATTGTTAGTCCTACCACATGCTTGCTAGGAGTCACCTCCCTTGTCCTTTTGCCCCTGTGTCTGCTCAAAAATTTATCGAGCCTGGCTCCTTTTTCCTTGTTGGGAAGCTTGGGTATGGTTTATACCGCAGTTGCCATGGCTATTCGATATTTTGGAAAGGCATACGTAAAGGGAGGCAAATTTGCCAAGGCTTTAGATCCCGCCCTTGCGCCCAGGTTCGGAACTATTGGTGCAGAGGGGGCCTTGAATTCTAATGTGTTTATCCTGATTGCCATGTTGAGTACAGCTTACATGGTATGTTGATTTTTTAACTTGTACAAGCAGTCTTTGTGAAAATCAAATTTCAATTTTGGATCCCCCTCACACTTCCCTTGTGCAATACGAACATATACATGCTCAACCAAAACTACAAACACTAACATCTATTTGTTGACTAAAGGCCCACTTTAATGCACCCAAATTCTACACAGAATTAAAAGACAACACGGTTTCTCGTTACATGAGAGTGGTCACGTCTAGTTTTGCCATTGCCATTGGTGTCTTTGCTGCCATGGCGTCACTTGGATTCTTGACATTCGGTGCTGCATCCAGCGGAGTCATTCTCAACAATTATGCCACTTCCGATTCTTTGATGGGCATTTCGCGCATTGCCGTCGCGATAAGTTTGGTGGGATCGTATCCCTTGGCTTTTACAGGCGCTCGTGATGGAGTGCTAGATTTATTCAATATCAAAGATCGAACGAATCTGAAGTTGAATGCGCTGACTGCGATTTTGTTGGCAGGGGTGACGGGTTTAGCTCTGGTGATTCCGGATATTACCTTTGTGCTTTCGTTTGCTGGAGCAACCCTAGGAAATGCTTTGATTTATGTGTTTCCCGCCCTCATGTTCCGCGGAGCAGTCAGTAAAATGAAGGATGCAAGCACGGCCTTGAAGCGCGAAACAAAGTTAGCAACGGCCAACGCTGCTCTCGGTATTGTCATGGGAGCCATTGGTGCTAAAATGGCTTTAAAGTCATTGATCGGATAAAGCGATTTTTATCCGCAAAGATTGATAGTACTACCTTTCTTTAAGATAGGCATATTGCTTATAACTATTAGCTACTGTACTATTTTGATGCATGCAGATTTTTAACTTTTCCTTTTTAGAGCATCAACTAACAGGGACGCGAAGGAGGAACCCGCTTCATCAGAAACCGGGGAGCAAAGGCGTTCAGTTGTGTGCTAATAAGTCTATCAGCCCGCCAACCGCAGCATCGCAAGTTCCGGTCATCAACGGGTGAACGTGCAGGGATGGTTTCATTCCTGCAAAACGGAGTCGACTGTGCCGACAGACTCAACTGTCACAGAAGACCTTTGAACAATACATTTAATGGCGAAGCATACAGTATTGCGACTACATAGTAGGATATCCACGTGGCAAAGGGGCCATGTTGCGTGGGCCTTTGCATGCGATTACCACGTTCCCGGGCTCCAGAGAAGGATTGCAAGATGCAAGGGTGTTCATGGCTATAGAGCTGACGTGAAGGGCAGCCTCCATGTTCGCACACATAGCCTCCTTCCTGAATAGATGATCAATGATGAGATCGGCAATATCTGCATTCCTTTAAGCAACTGCTGTTTCAACTTGTAGGGGAGCAGGCGATGGTTGGTGTACGGCGCGTGGCCTTGTGTTTTCAGTTCAACAGGAATGCTTCTGCCTGGTTTTGTCGGAGGTGACTCTGCTGGTCTGGACCTTTGCTAATCCTGGAATTTGGCGCGACGTAATTTGATGTAGACAGACCCAACACTATCATACGGAAAATACTAGCGTAGTCATTTCTAGGCCTCTCTCGTAATCGTGGTGATTTTGGCTGAGGGGCTTGCTTGCTTTTTATCTCGCGCAACAGACCCAAATATCCAGGGAGAATTCCGACTACTCAGACAACAGAACATGGAGAGCAGAACATGGACAACAGATGACTCTGAAGCCAGCCCAGCCATCACCGACATGTCGAAAGCCCATAGGGAAATCGGGTTCTGGTCGAAATGGGGACTCGTCGAATCAAAAGATGCAGTAAAATAAACCTGTACGAAGAATGTATGCATGTACCTGCTCACTGTCTTCTCGTCCAAGCAGCCATAACTTCCTTCCGCCATATTAAAATATCCGGACTTCAGAGTGTATCCTCGATTATGATGATGACGATGATGATTAAATCTCAACCACTCTATGGTGCATCAAGCAGTAATTATGCATTCTCTCCTTGTAATCTTGAAGTCATTCAGAAGCTGCTTGACGGGAAAGTGCACCACCTTCTCATTACGAATTTCAAAACTATATTTCTGCAGGAGTCGGATAATGACGATTCGTACTTCCAGTTTGGCAAAGTGTCCCCCAAGACACATGTGTGAGCCCATATTGAACGAACGAAATTTACTGTTCATAACATTGTAATCAATAACATCCCTGTTGGCCACATCTGGGTTGTAGTGCACGTGATCCTTGGGGAGCCACCGTTCGAAATGAAATTTATTGGCTCGAGGATATCGTTCGTGATTGCCGACATTGTGTCCTTGAATGTCCGTGGCAATCTTGCAACCCTTGGGCATTCGATATCCCTTGTATTCCACGTCCTCAGTAAGAACAACGGAATGACTGCCCAACGGTGCAGTAAGACGCCAAGTTTCCGCCAATACAGCGTTTAGAATAGGTGCTTCATTTTTCATTTCGTCCACATTGAGTGGAATGCCGTCATCCTGTGGAAATTTTTGTACTTCCTCGACCAATAGTGCTTCCGCCTTTGTATTTTGCTTTGGGAAATGGGAGATGCCTCCAAAGCTGGCCTTGGTCGTATCAAACCCAGCAAACAAAAAGAAGCGCAGATTATCGACCAGTTGTTCTTCTGTGGGTGCCTTTCCATTTTCATCGACGGCGTAGCAAAGACGCCCCATGACACTGGTCTTCGCTGCTTTGCTTTCGGGAGGATTCTGGATCTTAAAGTCGGAAATCATTTGCTTTAAAAGATCTCCCAATTCATTTTTAAAGCTAAGTCCACGCCCATATCGTGTTCCCGAAATAGGAAGCGGAACGATACCACGAAAGCCGTCGACCCAATTCTCGAACAGGTACGCCAATTTGGTCATAAATTCTTGGTCGGCATGTCCAAATGCGCAAACAAAGAATATTTTCATGGCCAGCAATGCCCATTCACGAGGAGTTTGAAATTCGTTCGAATTGCACCACTTCGTTAATTGTTCTTGAGCGATGTCGTCCATAGTTTGGGCATAATCTCTAATGGCCAGAGGTGTAAAGGCTGGTTCAAATACTTTGCGCAAACGTTTATGTTCGTCTCCTGATTTCATCATGATACTCTCTTGTCCCAATAACACGCGCAAGTGAGGTAAAGCGTGAGCACATGCAATACCTTTACGTTCCAATGCGTTGGCCCACTGTACATCATCATCATTTGTTACAACCACGACGGGAAAATGAAAGATTCTGACCGTGTACATCGGGTTGGTAGTGGAAGTCCATTTGGTTTGTCGCGACAAAAAAATGATTCCGGATTGGCAATGGCGTTAAAGAACGAACCAACAATGGGAGCTGGACCGGAATCTCCGGGTGGCAAACTTCGTCGCATGACCATGTAATTCACTTCTGATTGAAGAGCCAGAAAGGCCAGACCCACCAAGAAATAGTAGAAAGCAATCATCATCCACATCGTCGTGCTGCTGCTGCTGCTGCTGTTGGTGATGGTGGATATATCAGCAGTATCAGCAGTAGTAGCATCATTGCGATTGTGATCGTATTGCTGTTGGAAAAGATCTGTAGCAGCCTTCCACGAGCGAACAGCTATCACCACGTAAAGAGAGCAGTACACGACGTGGTACTTGTAAGAAGCAATAAACATGGTCAGACTGCTACCATTATTCCTACGAGCAGTGTTTGGGGGTATACTTTTAGTATTTGTAGTAGTAGCAGCACTAGTAGTAAAAGTGGTATTCGTCATGGTCGTGCTTTTGTTTTTGTTGTTTTTGCTGTTTTTGTTGGAATGATCTGGGTGAATTAAGAATACTCTAGACTAGCTAGTAGTAGTTGTACTCTACCAGGTACCAGGTACTAGCTACTACTAGAGCTAGTAGCTACAGTAGTAGTCTACTGAGTACCAGTAGTAGAGTAATACTCGGAGTAGTAGAGAAGGAGTTGTTTTCTACAGGAGTACTAGACTACTCCTACTACCAGGTACTGTAACTGGTAGACTACTCGTAGTACGGGCCACTCTCCTGCCTCCTACAGTACTAGCTAAGAGACTAGTACTACTGTAGTAGCTACTAGCTACTAGTATTAGCTCTAGCGACTCCTCGCTCCGGAGTAGTAGTATTAGTAGTACTACTACTACTACTAGCCTACTAGCCTACTAGCCTACTAGCCTACTACTAGCCTACTACTACTACTACTACTACTACTACTACTACTACTACTACTACTACTAGTAGTACTAGTAGTACTACTAGTACTACTACTACTAGTACTACTACTACTACACTACCACTAGTACTTCTACTTTCTACTGTAGCTACTACTAGCTAGTACTGTAGACTACTAGTAGTTCTTGGGGGAGCCACTACTACTACGTAGTAGTAGGTTTTCAACAAAAGTATCTATTGTTGCTCAAATACTGATAGTCTACCAGTACCAGTCAGTCGTTGCTGATGTTAATTCTACAGAAAGCAGAAAGTAATTCATATTATTATGTAGTTAGACCTAGTCAAAAAAATTCTCGAAGATTTTGACGAGCAGACAAAATTTGACCAAAGTAACACGTCTTATTTGGAATTGATTTTACGGGTACGTAGACCAGTGAAGAAGGAGGACATTCTGTCAATTCTGCGAATTCTTGCTTCACAACGTAGATTCACCACCAACAAGAGGAAGTAAAGCAGACTACTACTTAGCAGCTAGTGTAGCAGACCTACTACCTGGTAGTACTAGCTACTAGTAGTACTAGAGCTGGCTAGTACAGTGTCATCAACTATCATTATTAATAATAATACTACTACTCTATCATCTCATAAAAACGTCTGTCACCAACATCCATCCGAACTTCTCCTTGCTGCTCATTATTATTACTACTAGTAGTCCTATCTAGCTGGCATCTGGCATAGTAGCATACTCATCCAACAAGCAACAGACACTAGCTACTGATGAGACCAAACAAGATCCTCCTCGTACATAATAATAATGAACAACATGATGAGCAGTCCCCGCACCAACAATAATTGCAATAGCAATAATAGCAGCAGCAGTAGCAGTTGTAATAATAATACCAACAATGGACCTCGTTCCAAATGTGATCAAGTTGTTTTCGAAGCCATGGCCAAGGCAGTGGAAATTATTGTCAACGGAAGAACGACTGGTAGTAGTTCTTCTAACAATTCCTACAGTCTGAGAGGTACTCCCACCAATCCCACTGGTGGTGGTAGTAGTGGCCACAACAGCATCGGCAGCAGTAGTACGAGTGGACGATTCAATTTACTTGTTCCCGAACATCCTCAAGTCCGACAAACATTGCAACAGTGGCGACGAGCACTTCACTTACCACTGCGAATTGATTTGTTTTACGATGCACCGAATGGTGATGGCCATGGTGATGGCGATGGAGAGGAACGACAACGCCACTTATTGGAACGTTGGTCTCTCGAATACGCTCCTTCTTCTTCTAGCAATAACAGTAACGACTGCGAAAACAATAACAACAACAACAACAATGATAACAATTTACCCAAATACAGCATCAATGCTGATCCTATTGTCCAATTGCGATTGGTATGTCGAACCATTTGTGTGTGGTTGCGCAATTTGTACTGTTCTACACGCATGTTACCAGCACACAACATTATGATATCGACTACGGCGAGGTATCGTGCGGTTCAATCGTCGCATAGTAGTGCAACGCAAAACCACTACCACTACCAACAACAGCAGCACCACTACCAACAACAACAACAACAACAATTACCGCCTTGCGTAGGATTTAGTTTGGATATTTTGCCTCCGGGAAGTGTCATGCCAGGTGGTGATGATATAGTACAACAAGGAGGATTCGAATATCAAATCCAACCGTCCGGTGTTACTACACCCTACGGAAAATTGATTTGGAAGGTTTATTACGTACCCAGATTGCCAAAGGTTATCACGATGATGAGTCGTCACAATAATGGTAACCGTGGTGCTGTTGGTACGGAATTAGCTGGCTATCCTGTTGCAGGTGTTTCCAAACCTATTCCAATTCAAAATCAGCAGCAGCAGCAGCAGCAGCAGCAGCAGCAGCAGCAGCAACGCTATTATCAAGACTACAAAATCAATAAGCATAATCAGAATAACAACTATGCTATGCCTTCCCAATCAGCACCGGTGCAGCGCAACGAGTATCTTCATAATAATCATGGTCGGCCGCCAATGAGTCAACATCATAATCATCATCATCATCAAAAATCCCACCATCAATATCAGCAAGAGATTCAACAACAACATCAACAACAACCAAGAAATTCTTATCATGCCTCCAATACCAATCATATGGCGGAACAATACCATCGCAGCAACAGTTTAAAAGATGATAGTGGTCACCACCACTATCATAATCAGCCTCAGCACCAGCACCAGCACCAGCACCAGCCTCAGCACCAGCAACAAGAAGAAGTAGAAGATTGGAATCATTCATCACAACATCAACAATTGATGCGTCGGAATACATCGTTGGGAATTATTGTACCAGATGATTCAAACAACAACAACAACAACAACAACAATTATCATCATGATAATCGCGATGAGCAACCACCATCACGAGCACCGAGCTTTTTAAGTTTAGCCATGGCAGAGGCAGAAAATAGTATCGAAGGTGGTGATGAAGCAAGTAATAATAATGTCCAGCAACAACAACAGCAGCGGAGTAATGAAAATGGGTTACCCGTATTGGAGGATTATCAAAGACGAGCAGCACTTCATCAAACACCACCCACTGTTAATCTTCACATACAACAACAACAAAAGCGACAGCAACAGCAACAGCATGATGTGTACGGATATGCCTACAACAATCATATTGAATGGAATCAAATACATCCTTCGTCCAATATTCCTACGTCTTTGAGTCAAACGCCCTCTCAGGGAATTGGAGCCGGAGGAGGATTTTCATTTCGGGACGATGCTGGAAATGGTGGTGGACTAAGTAAGAGTCCACAAATATTGGCCAGTACACCACCTTCGGGGGCCTTTCTCAATCTACAGGGACCGCCAAGCAGCGGTAATAGTGGTGTTGGTGTTGGTAGTAATACTACCAAGTCGTCGCCGCTTCATTTACCAACTCAAGCTGCTACTACTTTAATTCCGCCTCCCTTTCCATCACGCCCCAAAGGTTTGGTATTTCAAACGCAACAGCAACAATCATCATCGCCCAGTACCACAACCACCATTCCCACGGCAGCAATGATAACGGCTACAGCAGCAGCAGCAGGACAACAACAACAACTACAAGATGAAGATCCATCTCTAGGTTTTACGGTTTCCATGACGGCAATGGATCTTCTCCATCGCAGTCCATTTCAGCAGGGTGTTATGACCAGCGATTTCATGTCGGTAGGTCACGAATCGACAGCCCTCGGTGTGTCGGGTTTGACGTCCTTGTTACTTCCTCCCCGGAGCATTCATGGCCACAGTGCTTTACAGTACCAGAATTACTATCATGACAATGACCACGAAGGCGATGGGGAGGAGGAAGAAGGTGAGAACTTTATGCCATTTGCGGTCGAAATGGACGCCGCTTCGTCCGTGTTCATGTCAGCGGCCGATCCTACCACGACCAATGAAATTGGTGGTCGTCAAGCCGGATCGTCGTCTGCCACCACCACGCCGATTCATACTCCAAAATTGGCTTCCCACAACACTTTTGTAAGCGGAATGGAATCACTGTCATTAGGTGGAACTAATTTGGGAGCCTCCTCCTCGGCTCTTGTGACATCCTTTGCACAAAAATGTGACCCCGCTCATACGAAGCGATTGAGTTTGTTTGATTCCAAATTAGTAGTGGCCAGTAGTCCGCGAACATCTACTAAAGCAGCGGCCAGCAGCAGCAACAACAACAGTAACAGAGAGGGTGGTAACGTTCACGGTGACCCTTCGCGGCTATTCAAAGGGAGCGGTGATGGTGGTGATGGTGGAACCTCGGGCCTCGCAGCGCAGTTGGCGGAGTTTCGTGAATTTGCGGCGAGCCAATCGACAGGGCAATGATTATAAGCGGAAACGCCAGTGCAAGTCAGTTAGCTAGCTATCTAGCCTGTAAAAATTGAATTCCTGACGCAAATTTAAGGAGTGCAGACTATGAAATAATATTAACTTGATTGTTTGGCGAGAGGGAAGCCCAGGCAATGTGACATGAAAACGAGGGCCCTTCTAGATCAAAAAATGCTGCAACAAGTGAGATAATAATAGAACTCTCAAAACTGCTGCTAGTAGACTTCACCACATCCGTAGTAGTATACAGTTGCCTAATTCTTAAAACAGGCGGCCTTTTGAATGAGCCCAGTAAATGGTGGACTGGGGTGCAATGGACGAGACTTGAATTCGGGATGAAATTGAGTTCCAACGAAGTAAGGGTGTTCCGAAGCCGGCAGTTCAATAATTTCCATTCGTTCACCGGAATCGTCGCGCCCGCAAAATACAAGGCCTGCTTCTTCGAGCGCCGGTACGTATTTAGGGTTGACTTCATACCGGTGACGGTGGCGTTCGCTGATTTCAGCTTTATTACCATACAAAGCCTGCAACTGAGACTTGAAATCAGCATGTCTTGGATGCAAATGAAAGCGTCCCTCCACACCATTTTCGGCGACAGACTTGGGCGAAGCTCCGCTCCCATTGACGGGAGGTGTCATGAAAAACGTTGAGCGTCCACCCAGGCGCATTGTTCCGCCCATGGTTGTGGGGTCAATCTCGGGCATAAACATAACCACTGGATGTTTCGTAGCTTCATCCAGTTCAGTGGAATTAGCATCTTCCCATTTCAAAATACTGCGACTGTATTCTACGACCATGGCTTGAAATCCCAGACAAATGCCAAGCAGCGGAACCTTGTTTAAACGGCAATATTCAACTGCCAAGACCTTGCCCAAGAATCCACGATCTCCAAATCCACCGGGTACAACCACTCCTTGTGCTGATTTGACCTTGGCCCATGCGTCGTTGTATTCTTTCTCTAATTCAGGAGTAGACTCGGCGTTTTCCTCTAGGTGAGCTGCTTCAACCCATAGCAATTCCAAATCCAATCCTTCGGCAATGCTGGCATGCTTGAGTGCCTTGATGACACTCAAATAGGAATCGGCTAAGCCAGTGTACTTTCCAATCAATACGATGGATACCGTTTTTTGAAAATTCTCTAAGGAAATGGCCATGTCTCCCCATGCTCCAAGATCGGGTGTCACTTTGTTCATATTCAACTTGAGTTGTTTACTCAAAAGGACGTGCAAGTTTTGTTCTTGCAGCAACATAGGAACTCGATAGATATTGTGCACATCATGGACGCTCAAGACATTGCTGACAGGAACATGACAAAAATTGCTAATTTTCTCCATTGTAGCATTCAACAAGGGTTCGGGACTGCGACAAAAAATCACATGAGGTGAAAGACCCAAACTACGCAAGTCCTTGACTCCATGCTGGGTAGGTTTGGTCTTTTGTTCCCCCAGATAAGGTACCAAGCTGACAAATGCCAAGCAGAAGTTATCATAGCCAACTTTAAATTGAAATTGACGAAGAGCTTCCAAAAACACACTGGATTCGATATCTCCAACTGTTCCTCCAACCTCAATCAAACAAATATCAGCGACTTCTCCAGGTCGACTGGGATCAACGGGAATCCGAGCCACCCGCTCCATCCACTCCTGGATCTCGTTGGTGATGTGGGGAACGACTTGAACAGTCTTTCCAAGGTAATCTCCACGCCGCTCGGCGGCAATAACGTTGGAGTAGACCTTGCCTGTCGTCAAATTGTGGTCTTGTGTCAAGTTAATTCCCAGAAAACGCTCGTAATTTCCCAAGTCCAAATCCGATTCTCCTCCATCTTCCAAAACAAAGACTTCTCCGTGTTCAAAGGGAGACATGGTTCCTGCATCCACATTTAGGTAAGGATCGATTTTCAAGGCTGTCACCGAGTATCCACAAGCTTGTAGCAGACGACCCATGCTCGAAATTGTGATTCCTTTGCCGAGGCCACTGACAACACCTCCCGTGACAACAATGTATTTCATCTCTTTCTTTTTTTCTGGTTCAGCCGACATTTTGGTTGTAATTTTGGTTTTATCTCCGTGTTTATCTTCTTCTTCTTTGTCGTTCCTCTTTGATGGAAGGGCAGGAACACGTTTTTTAAATTATTTTATTTTACAGTTCTCCCTGTCGAGTTGGTGGCGCTGGAGGGACAGAGCGTACCAGTTGGCGGCAACTCGTGGCGGTAAATCCTGCTCGCTTTATTTCTCATGATCATTGTTTTACCTCATAACCTGATAGAGCCGGATGAGAGTTCTATTCTCTTTGACAACAACATGTATAGGTAAGATCCGCCCTGTACCAGGTAGTCATCAAGTATCAGTACAGCAGGCAGGCAAAGCTCACGGAGGACTAATAAAAGGTACCAGTAGTACTCTAGCTTATTATCTACAGCTACTCAAAGGACTCTGCATCGAGTATCATAGTACGCATGCGAGACAGAGAAGAGAGCAACTATTTATTAAAGGTCATCTCTTGCAGTTTCCTTTGTCGTACCTTGAACGAAATTCCGGTAATCAATCTTTGCTGGTAAGTGCAGTGCTATGGATGCGCAGACAAGAATCAAGCAATGCGAGCTGTCCAATGTATTTTCCAAATACACAGCAATGTCGTTCGACTTTAGACCAGTTGCTGGTGCGCAGCAGACAAACCCTATCGAAAGTAACGCAACGCTTGCAGCCCTTTTTTATAATGCACATAGCAGCTACCGCCCCTGCCGTGATCAGCCTTCTTCTCTTCTACATATTGCGAAAAAATATTCAAGATATCGTACGTGCACCATTGCAACAATTCGATAGGACAATGGTGCTTGGGTCGAATTTCAGTTTATCTCGGCATACAGTCATTACAAACGAAAGGTCGCAGCATTATGTTCTCGTATCCTCAAGAGATGTTCAGCTCGCTGTAATGTTCGCTCCATCGCTTCTTTCACGCTTGGTTGCAAGTAGAATTCACTTAGCCTCCGTGTGGTACCGAATCCGTTGGTCTCGTCAGCATCAGAGACTACCCGGCATCCCAACTGGACACTTTCCTTCTGGCTTACTGTCATAAAAGGCCCCGCCAGAGACCAAAGCAAATTCGCAACCATGGCGGTATTGTAGGCCCTGCTTCTTTGAAACAAAATTGGCATGTAAGGCATGAGTTCAGAAAATAATCTGGTGATAAAGTCCATGTTGAAATTGTGCCAGTTGACCGATTCGCATTCAATTTCACAAAATAGGCCTTGTCGTATAGATGTTAGCGTTGTCCACGTAGTATAGTGCATGTAAAAGAGCCCACAGACACAAATCTTCCATCGGTTGTCGTCGGCCAAAGCATGCTGACATCGAAATGCTGCACTGTCAGTGATCAGCCATGCCTGCTGGGTTATTGGAGAGACATCCAAGTGCAATAAATATCCTGGTTGTTGTATCATGAATTTCCGCAAGAAAAATAGAGCTTGCTCGGTTGTGTGGTTGATACCGTACTCCGTGGCAAAATTGGAGAGTCCCTCCAGTCGCTTTACGGCTTCTGTAACATTTCCATGAGCGGCGATGGCATGACTCACAAAGACCATGTCTGGCGTACTTCTCTTGAAGGCATCGGTAACTTCACTTGAATTGTAAAATGCTTCCTTAATCTCTAATGCCCACCTCCGTTCATCATCGGTGGGCATCATGTTGGGATCGAAGGACTCTTGAAGCGGGGGCTCTGGGCGCTGCATGCGGTTCCTCGCGTTTTCTGTTGGATCCGATTCCATCTCCTCGTTTCGACGACGGTGGTCCATGACAGCCAGATTTCTCCAAAGTTCCACCTTATTACCAGACCGAAAATTTGTGTTTGCACTAGAAATTTCCGAGAACACTTCTTTCTCTCTTTGGGCTTTGGGCGATGATTCAATTGGGGGCGTGCGGGACCTGAAACCTGAAATGATTTAATAAAGCGAGTATTATCTCTGTTCTCCCGTTGCATTTCCAGTTTCCAGTATATCTACTGTAAATGATCAGCAGGAAGTTTGGTTAGCTTATTGTGGTGTGAGTGGTGGCGATGCGGATCACGCGGTGTTTTGGCCGGCTAGAAGGAAGTTATTCGTAATTGGAAGTGATAGCAGTGTACAGATCTGTTGCGTCCACGATCAAAGGGCAGGGAAAAGTCAATAGAGTACTCTAGTCTACTAGTACGTAGTACCTGGTATTAAGCACACAAAATAATAACTCCACTCAGCGGCGAGCGAGTAGACCCTACAATAATTAATTTAGTTGCCTACTACTACTGTACTAGTAATTGCAGATTACTGATCCTTCCGTGACGACCTCCCCACCTCTATTGGGGGGTACCAGTGTACTAATACTAGTACTAGTACAGTAGTACCTGGTGTTACTATCCTGTCTGGCCATTTATTAACAAAAGCATTCAGATTTCTCCAATACCTGGTATTGCTTTAGATTGTTCCATTCGGATGCAATAATTAACAAGAATAATGTCACTCAGACACTACTGTACAAGAGCATCGAATCCCTGTCGACGCAATATGGGAGCCAGCGAGAAACATTTACCTATTTATGTATTTATTCATACCAGTACAGGAGTGCATCGAATCTGCAGGGTACTCCAGTAGTGCAGTACTAGAGTACCGAGCTTTTCAAAACTGCTGCGTGGCCTTGCACACAGCTGCAGCCTGCATACACACATAATAATAACAGTCCAAACGCAGTCAGCCCAAAGGGCCTCGCTGCCTATCTTGCCCCGAGTCACCAAGCCAACCAGCTGAGCTGCAGAAGAACATTCGTCCCGCACACGATGCTGAGTGAGTGGTAGAAAACATTAAACACTCCCTGAAGCGCGGTCTGCCAATTTGGAGACCTTTCCAGTTTCAGCTAAAAGCGACTGCTTCAAACTAGTACATAATCTCGTGTCTGCTGTTTCGGCGTTCAATAAAGTGAGGTTGCGAGAACAAAAGCTACCAAAGCGAAGGCGCTGGTTTGAAAGTGGTCTCTCATCAGCGGGAGCAGCAGCAGTGAAGCATCACTTATTACGCGGACAGCTCGAAAAAGCCAAGTTTGTGCGTTTCAGGAGCAGAGAAACCCATCAACGCGACATCATGTGACAGACAGCGAGGATGTGTTATGCGCAGACATCACAGACACTACGTAGCTATCTCCCAAATCATGGAGCTTTTTTCGTTTTTCGATATTCCGAGCTATATATTATATATTATTGTTTCTTTTGGAGCAGGCAACGCGGAATTTTTACGAGCATTCCAACTGCAGCTGGTCGTGTCCCGAACAAGATAAACCATTCACTTTGTTTAACGTGTGAGTGTAGGGTCATTTTCACGGCACACAGTATATTCAGCGCGACATCTCGTTTTCTACAGTGCACACTGCAAAATGTCGGTACTTAACGTTTAAATAATGACAATGGAAAACCGTTTAGTTTGATTTTTGTGTGTTTAAATCGTAGAAGGGTAAAGCATAACTCGAACACGTCCTCCCATAGCTTGAGGAGGCAAATTTCGCTTGAATCGGCATCGGACAACACCGTTGGCTCCGTGAGGACGGCAGACCTTTCCCCATTGCACTCGGAATTCCTTCTTTCCACCGGCAGATGCAGCCTTGACCTTGGTCACAAAGGCAATCTTCTTTCCACAGTAAAATTCGGCATCAGCTTTGGTATCCACGTTCTTAATTTTGACGAGCGAGACATGTTCGTATTGGTTTCTTTGTCCGCGCTTGTATCCAAGGATGGCACCATCAACAAAGAGTCGTGGAGGGCGCTTGGTGGCAGAAGTCTTGGTCATCTTGGAATAATGTCAAAGTATAGTACAGAAAGAGTCTAATCGTTGGTGGGGGGGGAGGAGAGAAAGAGAAGCGAGCACAATAAGATAAAGAATGCCAGAATACACCATGTAAACAAACAATAAAGGAGTTTCAAGATCAGAGATATTTGTGATCGACACGCAGCAGGAACCCCAAAATCCAAAGTGGGTATTCAGATTCGTAAAGGATAAACTATCAAAAATATCTCCAGTTTATCAAAGCTTCAATTATACCTCTGATCGGGCTTTCAAAATGATCTTGGATGGGCCTGCAGCTCGTCCTCCCCGATGGCTGTTTTCTTGAATATTGTGTTCTACTGGTTTCCTTGTGATACCTGATGCCTGCCAACAAAATCAAAACATCTCTGATGTTCAACATTCATTTTTCTTCCGGGACGATACACAGTTTGACTTAATCTTACCTGGAGGAGAGTCGCTGCCAACAAACTAAACAATAAACTGCCTGTTGTTGTTGTTTGTTGTTGTTGTTGATACCTGCCCGCAATTTACTTGTTACTCGGGGCTCGGGCTACTGTACTTGATGAATGCTGCATTTCAGATGTGCTGTTTAAACTCATAACCTAATTTTGTTAGTAAGCAGGTAACCTCAAAAGTTGCTGTAGAGAAATCCAGTAGGATTTGTACGGCGCGTGATCATTCGCGCGCTCAATTCTCGCAAATATGCGGCCAAACTCGTGCTTTTGATGATGCCCCGCAGTCGGCTCCAGAGCGACGACAAGCACTGCTGCAGCTTTCCTTGCGAAGGGATAACAACAATAAGCATCGTCTCATCTCGTTGACAACACACGCTTTTCGACGGCATCGAGCACTTGTTCACTCCTTTCACATTCTAATAATAATCTAACACTACACAATCTCAAGGTACGTAACAGGGAGTTGGGTAACGCTGTCGATGTGTGACCACAATAAGAATTTTGCCCTTTGCCTTGTTCTTCACTCACCCTTTTCTCTCTGCCCCCCCCTCTTTTTTCTGCCATTTTCAACTCCTTTGCTGTACCTGTTATCGCATCACCAATCTTGCCTCTCATCCATCTTAACTACCGCGTACTGCTTAGATGGTTCGCATGTCTGTTCTCGCCGATTGTCTCAAGACAATCTCCAACGCCGAAAAGCGTGGTCGCCGACAAGTAATGATCCGACCTTCGTCCAAGGTGATCGTCAAGTTCTTGTGCTGCATGCAACAACACGGATACATTGGAGAATTCGAAATTATTGATGATCACCGTGCCCAAAAGATTGTCATTGAACTGAATGGACGTCTCAATAAGTGTGGTGTTATCTCTCCCAGATTCGACTGCTCTTATACGGACCTAGAGAAGTGGGTGGTCAATCTTTTGCCCAGTAGACAGTTTGGACATGTTGTCCTGACCACAACCTACGGGATCATGACCCACGAAGAGGCTCGTCGCAAAAAGACGGGAGGAAAAGTCTTGGGATTCTTTTACTAAAAGAAGCAAAACAAATAAACAAAACTACAAAACCAAATACCCCCGTGGATTATACAACAATTGCCCCTACCCTTGTCACCCCATACGGTACCATGTTACAGTGTGGACGGCTAATAGTTGTATAAGACTAGTTTATTCAAATCTAGCTAGCCTCTCATTTGTTTGGTGCTCGATTTATTTACGCGTTCCTATCGAGTAGGGCTGTGGCTTACATGACGCCCCTAATCGTAGACTATCATTTTCCGTTCCCCTTTCGTCTGCATCTCTACGTCTTCAAACATGTACTGTACTGTTACGCCTTGGCGGTGTGTTTTGTCTTTTTGCAACCACTGTTTGACTGTGGCCGTCGCGCCGGAGGCTCTTTTTCCGGAGTTGTTGGCTATCGGCTGACATGGGATGATACATATTCATTGCTTCGTTTGTTCCTTTATTCGTTCATTCATCATCAGATATGGGATTGTTCTGCAGTATCATACAAGCTTGTTTGTACACGTATGAACTGCCTACTACTATTGGAGTTGTTTATGATGTGATCGATCTATGGCATCGTACGCCTACAAAAAAAATGATCGTTTGTTTGTTTATGACCTCATCAGAGCCAGCCGAAGGGAACGTGAGACAAGGAGACCCGAATCCGACGTCACCGGAATGACCCGAAATGCCCCATCCCGTCTCCCACTCAGAAACAGGAACACATCGGGAGAAATCGGATACGACTATTCCCACTTCGGGGAAGAAGATCCAC
>Ga0210036_1002914_pt1 | contig 17440 bp, 15 predicted proteins | sample CryGeymeta201515_FD_185469 | JGI IMG/M metagenome (GOLD analysis project Ga0210036, IMG submission 185469) | Groundwater microbial communities from Crystal Geyser aquifers in Utah, USA - Crystal Geyser metaG 2015-15 (SPAdes) (version 2) | ecosystem: Environmental > Aquatic > Deep subsurface >...
GCTGTAATACAACCATCAACATCAATTACGGCTAACGCCCCCTTTAGACGTACTCCAAAATTTGTCAGTATAGGTAACCCTACTGTTTCACTATAGGGATACACTACCACAACTGTGGAAATGAGACATTGGTCTCATTTTACCTATAATAGTAGAGGATAGCTACTAGCTACTACTAGCTAGTATCTACTGTAGCTAGTATTAGGGTATTGTGCGAGGGAGATCAATCTGATATATTATGTGGTGCAGTGGTCTAGTTTACTCAAATAGTAGCTAGTAGCTAGGCTGTCGTGCTCTGGCTGTTCATTTCCAGATGGGCTAGGTGCCTCCCTCGTTATCATGATTAGGAAGACAGGCATAATGAGGCGATTTGCCCCAAGTTCTCTCTCGAATGCAATGGTTGTTATCGACGTATTGTATGCCGTGCCAGTGGTTCGCCAATATCGCCTTTTTTTTTGCGATTGAAAGCTTCTTGTTTTAGTAACGGTACGGTAGCACAGATGGTGCATTGTGAATGCCCAGGTAAATGGCTTGAATCCGTCTGTCTGTCCTACGTACGATCTTGATCAAATCCTCCGACCCTGCCACGATGAGTGATGATGTAGGCACTATGGCAGTCACTCTGGCATTGCTTCAATAGCTACTAGAGTTGCTGCAGCGACAATTACTCTGTATTTACTACTAGAGTAGTAGACTGCACTGTTTGGTACTGCTGTACATTTTATTTGCTGCGACCTACTCCACGGATAAAGTCGAACATATTCTTTTACGGGAGCTACTTCACTACTGCTTGTGTAATTGGTTCGACATAAGAAAATCTGGCTGATATTCTTCCCATCCTTCTCCCTCCCCATTCAAACGAACATACACGTGGTGCATAGTGCATGCACGTACATACACAAGGTTTCAAAGCACCGGCTACAACATGCCACCAAAAAAGCGCAAGACCAGTGATGGCGAAGATCACGAAAGCGAAGAACAGAACAATGAAGAGGACACAGACTTGAACCAAGAAACGAAAGAAGAAGAAGAAGAAGAATCTGCCAAACGATCCGTCGAACAAACTACCAAATCTGCTAGAAAGCGAGGTCGCCAGGATTTGGAGGAACCCCTTGGGCAGGATGCTGATAAGGAGGAGGAGGATTCGGAGGACCCCATAGATCCTAGTCAGAAGCGGATCAAGCGTGCTCGTACGGACAAAACTCCGAAAAAGACGACGAATCGACCAAGAGCTGCCGAAGAAGATGATGAGAAGGAAGATACTGAAATGGATCAAGCAGAGGAAGAAGAAGAATCATCTAAAGCTGTTGCGAAGAGCAACGAAAAAGATGAAGCAAAAGAGCAAGACGAGAAGGAAGAAGAGGAAATAAAGAAGCCAGCCGCAAAGAAAACTCCAGCTAAAAAGAAAAAGGCTGCACCAAAAAAGAAAACTCCCGCCGCTGTCGTGCGAAAGAATGGTTCGACAGAAACGGAGGAGGAGATGGCCACGGAAGGTTTGAACGGTACTGGTGAGGATAGTGATCTCCCCGTACCAACTCGAGAGTCCGTGGAAAATGATAGTATTGCCCCTGCAGCAAGTTTGACAATGGCAGCCACCAGCACCACCACCACCTCTGCAGTCGCCACGATAACCACCACCACCAGCACCAAGAAAAGTACAGTCAAGAGCAATAATAAAGGACAGCCGAAAATCACCGTCAACGGAGAGGCTTCCACGAACAACGATATTGCCCAAGAGGACGATGCCATTGCTTCAACCGATGCTGATGCCGAACAAAAGATGGATTATTTAGCCAAATATTGGGTCTGGCTGCTCATCTTTTTGACAATTCAAGTATCTGCCTTTCCTTTTGCCCGGACCGCTGTCATGCCCACACTTGTTAACACTTCCGACTTTTTTCTTGAGTTGTACAAAGGAGTGTATCACAAATTTCCTCCATTCTCCGGCGAAAAAGTGATCAATCAGACGTTTGTTGACGAATACAAATTGCAGGTATTGCAGCGCCGAGATGAAAAACGAGCGCTCTTGAAAGAGCTTAAAAAGATCAACACCTCTATGCAACTTGGCGTGAAACACATAGATATTGATGTAACAGACTTTCAAAATGATCTGTCGTATTTGGAAGAGAAAGTATCAGAGCATGGCGAGGATCCAATAAAAAAATTGCACGAGAAATTGAAGCAGATTAATGAGTTACTGCAAGTCGAAGCAAAGGCAGAGGAAACGCACCACGGTATGGCAGCACTACCAGCTATTAAAGAGACTTTGGGCCAAGAAGAGTCAGCGAAGTTGCTGGACCTGTCATCGTTGGATCTCTGGGAAATACCGGAAATGCCCGAGGGTTGTGACAATAGTGAGCTGGAAGAGCTGTTGCATGAGGATTCAGAAGATTCAATTGACTCGAGCGACGTCAGAGAAGCCAGTATGAGCAGCACGATTGTTCTAGACCAGGAGCGATTAGACGAATGGCTCGAAGAAATTCAAGATGCCATTAATGACAATTTTATTGAAATTACGAAAGATGAAAGTATAAGCACCAGAGTTGGTAGCTGGGCACGTGCGGAACTTCAAAAGGGTGTGAACTGGGACAGAGCCGTTGCCAAATTTACGGCGGAGGAAGTTACCAAACTGATCCAAAGCGAAAAGAGCAAGGCGCTAAGTGGCGACGAAGGTCTCGATCCGAATGCCATTGTGAAGCAAATTCAAGAACGACTTGAAGTCGAAATAGCCGACAAGACTGGTCGTTTTGATTTTGCTTCCGTTCGAAACGGCGCGTCTGTTATTAGGGAGGGACCACGGGCCACTACACGCTCATTGGTGCAGGATCTTCCAGTCTTCAATCGTCTCTTGGCGCATACGGGATTACGCTTTTATGGTCACGGGGCAGAAGCCGCGTTAATGCCAACGGATCCTCCAGATGGACTTGGCCAATGTTGGTCATTTATCAGCGAAGAATATTTAAGAAAGATGAAGAGACAGTCCCTTTCAGTGCAAGATTTTTCTCGTGGATCCGTTGCTACCCTTGCTATTCGTCTCGTCCGGCCTGTTCATGTCCACAGTGTTGTTATTGAACACCCTCCACGCACACTCACGAACCGAATACAGAGTGCTATCCGGGTCTTTAGAGTGGTTGGTTACGATGATGAGAAAGCCACTACGGGATCATACGAACTTGGTCGTTTTGAATACAAAATTGGTACGGAAGTTTATCTGTGTTAAATGCGATTTTGCTTCACTTTGATTAGCTGGCTGCTTACCTTTGCATTGTATATGAACTGTTGCTTGACACCATCAGCCGGAGACAATCCAATGATGGAGTTTGAAGTGGCTCGCGAACTAAGTCGGCAAGCAGTACCGAAGCTACAGTCGATTGCACTTATTATTGAATCGAAATATGGCGATCCTGCAGACTATGCTTGTCTGTATCGCTTCCGTGTCCATGGAGAAGACAATGATTAGGCAATGCAAGGCTTATCAATATCCAATTGCGAGTGTTAGGTGAGTGCAACTTGTGAACGGAATAGGATGCCTTGGCGGTGGCTATGGCTAGTCCTTTTCCTTGCTGTCTTGCGAAACAAAGTTTGGGAATTGAGTCGATCTAAAACCAGACCGTATGTCGGTGATAGTACCTGATATTGGAGGTTTTCCCATGGCAGCATTCATGCTAACGATTGTCTTTTATCTCGCTTCTTTGTAGGCTATAATATATAGCCTATCCCTTTAGACGTGCTCGTCGCACATTTTTTTGAAAATCAAGGGTGCATTCACAAGGTAAGAAAAATCGATCGTTTATGGAATGTTCTTTGGGAAGCATACTATTTCCCAGTCAACCAGTCGTATACTATCAATCACCGTTCTCGAAAGGGAATTGGTTTTCTTGGGGTTACCTAGTCGCCGAGAGGCGCTGACACCACGTGGTTCCAAGTTGTGCATATACTGGAAGAGAAATATCGTCTATCACAGCCCCCTTGTTTAACAAATTTAATCGACTAAGGGGGTCCTTGACTGACGCAAACAAGTTTTATTCTTATTTTCAAGACTGAAGAGATGAAATTGTTGCTGCGACCTTAACCAATGAGAGTCTCACATTGTTTCGTTCCGCGTTTGCAGGCCATTTTCAATGCTCCAAAGGGGGGCGGAGACTGGGAAGGCAACTATGTTTTTCTTTGTACTAGTAGTTTTTTGTGTATCCTGACGTAATCAGATGTTCAGATCCGTCAGTCTTTTTTTTTTAAGCTTGTATTCTGATTTTATTCTCCGAACGAAAGTGCGCAGTGTTTCCGGAATGTGGAAATGCATTTGGTATCATCAATGGGTAGCGTTTTCCTCTCCATTTCTTTCTCACTTGGCACCTTTTGCTAAAATAAATAATAATCAATCTTGCCGAGGATTGTGTAAGGTATGCCATTCTCAGCTCTTTCGTGGACGTTACAGTTGCAGGTCCAAGCAGTGGGGAGATCACAACTTCTATATTCCCGTTGTGCCCCTGATTACTTCATCCTACCAAATCCTGACGTTGCGTGCTAGAGAGAGGGCCGCAAACCTGACTCTAGTAGACTAGTAGTAATGATGTAAGATGTTTATGTATGAAATGAAAATGAAATGCTATAATTTTTTCAAATCGTTAGCTAGACCTTCTACTAATAGTCTACTAGATCATAGTAGGAGGGTTCACTATGGTTACTACCTCTGGCTACTCTAGAGAATAGACTGCTTTTAGACTGCTAGTAGTACCTGGTAGGCCTGGTTCAATGGAAAATGCTTTACGGGTATGTTCATAAATAAACGCCAACTCTAAATGATTTATCCAAAGTTCTTTTCTCAGCTCGAGAAGGAAGCGATCATCATCAAATTTCTCATCAAGCTGCTGCTAGCTAGTCATCAAGGTCTAGTACTGCCACGCCAATCGAACAAAGCTCACTACACTCGCTGATGCATAAAAAATAAATCCAAAACTTCCAGAAGCATCGCAAAAAGAAAACGACCACCACCAAACAACAGCTGGCTCAACACAGTTACAGTAGCTACTATTCTATTCGTACTACTACTAATAGCTACTAGCTACCTGGTAGTAGTAGTAGTCTACTAGTACTACTAGTAGTAGCTAGCTAGTACTACTAGAGTACTAGGCTAGCTAGCAGTAGTACTACTACTAGTACTACTAGTAGTAGGAATTCCACTCGTCATCAAAACCAAGAAGTTCATGAAAAATACTATCATCATTTTTTACGCTGGTGGCAATAACCTATCAGTAATTACTATTACTAGACTACCGTAGTAATCTCCTGTTGATGAATCACTTGACGAAGTGAAATAATTACTCGAGTATTTTCTTTCGTATTCAGTAATACAAAAGAATACCAGGTAGCAACAACAACAAAACACAAGCTAGCCTTGTTATTGAACTATATTGTAGCTGTGACATACCAGTAGTCAAGAGACTACAAGCAAGAAGAAGGGGTGGTCGAGAATAGATCCTTTGTGATATATATTATTTTCAATATTTTCCTGCATCTGATTTGCTTCTCTGTTTCAGAAGTAAACGGCTAAAGCGTGATCTTGATCTTTATTTTCATTTTTAAATAGAGTCACAAAAAACAAACCATGGCGACAGCATCCATAGTTGCAGCTCGAGCGGCGCTCAAACGAACACGCAGAATAATATCTTCATCATCATCAAAAACAACAGCAGCAGCAGCAACAACAACAATAATGGCATCAAGGTATCAGAACAACATGACTTTATCATCTTTTGTTACAGCATCCAATGCGTATACTACGACTACTACATTTACTTTCAGTAGTAGTAGTAGTAATAGTAGGAGTGGTCTTCCGCGAAACCTTTTACATTTGTCACAACAACAACAACGACAACGACATTATTATTATTTTCCCAGGAACAATACAAATCATCAACAACAACAAATAAGTAGTATTCGGCGTATGGCATCAACTCAACCATTGCGGGACGACAACGACAATGATGATAAGGATGGTGATGATGATAATAATAATAATAATCACAAAGGAGTTGCTTCCACAAAAACAAACACAAAAAATAATGATAATAATACCCAACAACAACAACAACAACAAAAACAAAAACAACAACCACCAGTGATTTCGGCCACGTTATCATCATCATCATCTGCTCGTACGGATGGTGCGTCGGATGATTCGTCCTCACTGTCAGGGAACATGGCTCGTCGTCGGAAAGAAACATTTAGTAACAAAGATGTACAAGAAGAAGAAAGTAAACGATGGCGATTGGGTGATGTTCCTATAGCAGACATTCTCAAAGCCAAACATTCCAATCGGTGGGTTGATCCTGTCATTCATCACACTGCTACACTGAAAGAAGCCGTTGAAATTATGATTGATGGTGGACTCAGTGCTGCCATGATTGTTACACAAGGCAGTAGTAGTAGTAGTAGTAGTACTAGTACTAATAGTAGTAGTGGCACAGGTAGTAGTGGTGGTGGTGGTAGCGAAGAAAAGAAAGTTGTGGGATTGGTCACATCGCGAGACTTGCTCCGGTGCATTGCCGCTGGTGTGAAGGAAGGTGATTCCAGCGAAGAATTGTTGCACCGAGTCGTCGGCGAATCTGTCATGACACCCATTTCTCAGGTCATTTACGCTCGACCCGAAGAAACGGTGGGTATGTGTCGTACCATTATGGCCAAATTGGGCATCAAGTGTTTGCCCGTCTTGTCCAAAGAGGGACGTGTGGAAGGATTGATAACGGCACGAGACATGTCCCAGTATCGCTTCAGTGCAAAAGATATGGGCGGGAAAAAATCGTACTTGCAAGATGTGTCCGAACGTGTTGGATTGGGTAGTAATACCAGTATGGCAGATCCACCAGCTTTCATGTCGACACATTTGGCATTGGAACAGACCCCACTGTACGTGAATGTTGGTGTTGCCGAACTACCTCATCCCTACAAAACACATGATGGCGTCGGAATGAATCATCGCGATTTTGGACCCCAAGAATTTTCAACCGACGCTGATTTATCGGAAGATGCCTACTTTGTAAAATCTGTGCACTTGCCAGACGAAAAGAATGTGGATGAAATGAGAGAAATGACGTACTGCGGTGTTGCCGATGGAGTCGGATCTTGGCGTGAATATGGCATAGATCCAAGGGACTTTTCCCACGCCTTAATGAAGGAATGCGAGAATGTTTTAAATGACGCATCTGAAAAAGCCAACCAACCCAGGCAAGAAGGAGAAAAACCTCGGCGAGGCATCCGACCCGGAGAAGTCTTATCGCAGGCCTATAATCGGGTCATTGAACAAAAAGATATCATTGGATCTTGTACCGCCACTGTGACCTTATTCGACAATATTCGACACCAATTGCATTTTAGTAATCTTGGAGATTCGGGTATTATTGTGCTGCGGCATATAGATTCAGATATTGCCGGTGCTTTGAAACGCAACCGAAACATTCCACGAACGGAGCGCATATCAGATATGCAGGCAGTTTTTGTTTCGCAACAACAGCTGCACAGTTTCAATCATCCGTTTCAGCTTGGCTGGACTGGAAAGGAACTCGAGGAAGAAGAAAAGACGTCTTTCTCGTCTCCCAAAAATGCCTGCACGACCTCGATTCATGTTCGTCGTGGTGATGTCATCATCATGGCAACCGATGGATTGTTCGATAATGTGGACATTGATGAGATTGCCACCGTGACTCTTGAATGGGAACAGAACAATGGATTTTTGCGTGGCGGAGATATCGATGCTCGTGATGAGCGATGGATTGAAGGCAGCTCTCTTACACACCGCTCCTACGAAAGCATTCCTTCGCTGGCAGAAGTATTGGTGAAAAAGGCTCGTGAAAATAGCTTGGACTCGTCCACGGACTCGCCCTTTGCAGTGCTGGCCAAAGAAAATGATATTATGTGGAGTGGAGGTGCGTACGAAGTGTTTCGCTCTGTATGTGTGTTGTTGTAAACACACACCTGGTCCTTGTGATTTTCTATTTTGATATATCGTCGCTAATTTTATGTTGTTGTGCATTTCTGTCGTTGCCGTCTTTAGGAATGCCGGATGATTGCACTGTTATTGCAATGCATGTCGTCGGTAAGAGTTATGAAAAAAAATAACTCTCTCGAATATCTGAATCGTTGATCTTGTGTCCATTCGTTCCTGCATGCATGCTGGACGAAATACGCATACATGAATGTTATGTTTGTGTGCAAAGTCAATTGAGAGACCACCGTGTTTCTTGCAATACACGAAGCTCGTTTCCGAATCAGCTATTCATAAATACATTATTTTAAAAATGCGAAATATTACTCTACAAACCAGTCTACTCTACAATGTTGTGATTTTTTTTCTACACATGCTATCCCTATTCCTAATCTGTAGTGAATCTCCTGACAGCATAGGTACAGAAACAACGACACAGGTACTAGTAGGACGGAGACTACAAGACAATGGCAATGACAACAACATGATTTATTTCCTTCATTCTCAAGCCAAATTTTCCTAACTACTCAAAAATACACAACATTACCATCATCGAGACTCTCTACTGGATCATTTACCTGCTTACAGCTGTAAATCATGACATCAATTGTAGAGGTAAGTCCTTGCTGTTGGAGCTTCTTTAATATATTCCACTTTGAATAGAGTCTCAAGTCTCAAACAATATTAAAATCGTTCACCACGCACAAAACTGTTCACCACGCACAAAATCGTGCGACACGCCTCTTCAACAAAACTACGATACTACGAAACAAATGAAATCTGCAGCTCTTCCCCAAATGCCGCAAACTGGCATATGACTCACGACAGCAACTAAGTCAGTTTCAGAATGGTCTCATCGGACCGTCCGAGCTCTACCTTTCCTTGGACGAACTCTCCATGCAACTGGATATCATGGATCAGCTGGTGCTGCGGGAAACTCCTGCCCAACGAGAAGTTTGGAAGCGAAAGATCATGGAATTGCGAGAAGACGCCAAATCTTTGCGTCGATCTGGAGAAGATTACGATCGCCGTCGCAATGCCAACGTCCGACACCAACGTGAACGCGACGAGCTGCTGCGACGACGGAAACAGAGGACCAACCCATCGGGAGTCGACGAACGAGACATGGCCAATTTGGCGGATGAAGGAAAGTCCTTACAGCAGAGTACCTACATGGTAGGTGATTTGATTGCTTCGGGTGAAACCAGCCTGAATAATTTGCAACAGCAGCGACAACAAATGGGGGGAATCACAGGAGTCCTTTTTGATATGGGCAATAGACTCGGACTCACGCAATCGACAATGCGTATCATTGAGAGACGAGATATTACCGACGCCTATCTTGTCTTCGGTGGTATGATTGTAACGATATTGGTGATATACGTGGTTTGGTTCGTGGAATGGAAGCTTTAAAAAACTGAGAAGTGGCTGCTGGTGCAGTAAACTAAATGAGACAAGAATAGAATAGTAGATACGCTGCAGGCAAATGCGACAATGTCGGCAAACTATAAAGATAGCAACTAAAAACATGCTCTATTGCTTTCAACTATCTCCTTCAATTGACTACAAAATTAGAAGGCTCTAATCGCCCCAGTTCAAAGATCACATCCAAGGTATTATTCTCCCCAACAGCTGCTAAAGCCATCGGATGAAGGTCGGTCAAAGGATCTCTGACGGACAGTGCCGCTGGATAAATTTTCAGTAGCGTTCGAATGTTCTCGATTGAACTTTGAGACTCTACTGCGTAATGCAGGGGAGCACGCCCCTCTCGCGAATACAACGTGGCACAGTTGGGGTCATGTTCCAAAAGCATGGCAATGTTGGCTTCGTTCATGCTTCGCGCAATCGGGTGGCCTCTCATTAGGAATCGGGATGTACTTTGTGGTGCAGAAAGGGCCAAGTGCAGAGGACTTCGACCTCTGAGAGAATTGTCGCATACCATTATATCATCTCCGTGATATCGCAACGCCAATTGGAACATATAGGCAGGACAGGGAAAGTAATCATAAGATGCCAAGTGATGCAGAGGTTGTATCTGTGGCGGTGGACTGTCTTTGTTCGGATGTATTTTCCCTCTTCCTGCCTTCTCTTCTTCGTGATACGAGGTTTCCATGACGACCGAAAGCAACTCTACAAACTGTCGAAAATTGTCGGCTTCGGTGCGTTCCACCTCCTCATTTTGAGTCACTAGTAAATCTTCTTCACACGATCGCGAAAATTGATCAAAGGGAAACTCATCGGATAGATTCGGTTCGAACAGAGCTCCAATTCCACTATATTTCAGTAAGATGCGAAATCTGGCAGCGCACATTTTCTCGTGCAGTGCCCAGTGAAGCGGGGATTCCATGTCAGAGTCAAATGTGAGGAATGCAGCTTTTAAAGCCTCTCTCGCAACTGACAGGCTGTTGAATTCGTCCTTCAGCATGGATTCCATCAGACTGAAAAGTTCTTCCATCTCATCAGCCGAACAAGATCCAACCAAATAATGAAGTGGAGTGCACCCATGCCGGCTTCGACTGGTCAACAGGCTGGTCAAGTGTGGTAGTCGAATGGTTGCCTTCCTTCGCTCGGATGGAAGTGATACGGCTTCCAAAAGAATGGATATCATTTGAATGTCAACATTTGATTGGGCACAGAGAATATGGAGAGGGGTTTGATCTGCGACGTACATGGTCAATAGTGAATTGTTGAGTGAATGACCGAATCTGTGCCCCCAGCTATTACGATTCTCGGAGCAGTGAGAAGCTCGGAGAATGTTTCTGGCCAAATTATAGATTTCTGCCTTTTCCCGTGAAATTCTCATTTTATCTTCTTCGCTGTCGTTTGCATCGTCGAAGGTTATCGTTTTACATTGGTGGCATAACTCGTGTAAAGCGCTCCTTCTGCGAGTTCCGGCCGAAGGTTGGGAGCCCTCCATGTCCTCATCACCATCATTTTCGATATTTTCATAATTTAGATCGTAATAATCATGACGAGGAAAAGCTCCAACATACACTAGAAGTGGAATTTCCTGTACAATCGTATTAGCTTCCTCCCACGAATGCTGGAAACATTCAGTATGAAAGAAGGATTGATGAATTAGGAGTATTCGTGAACAAAGAAATCAAAATCAAAATCAAAATCAAACAACAGTACGTTAATTAACTCACCGCTACAATTGCTCTCACCAAATCAAAGTCAGACATGATACGTAAGGAAACGGCTGCTCGTGTTGTAAGGTAATGCTGGAATCGGTAGCTTCTCAGAAAAATTGATATTATTAATTATTTATCTTGTTGTTGTTCTTGTTGTTTTAGAGAGTACGGAGTACTTTGAAAACCTTGACAAGAAAACTTGTAACGCAGACTTGCTCCTTCAGAATGTTCGTAAAGTCAAGTAGAGTAGTAGTTTTGTACTCGAGGAGTAGATTTGCTAGTACGTAGTAAAGTACGGTACCTTGTAGAGTAGTCTACTAGTAGCTACTAGAGTACTGGTAGTAGTCTGGTAATCGAGTAGTAGTACGGTAGTTTTGTGTTGCATTATTTTATTCACGAGTAGGCCTACTCACGGGCGGTCACTTGTTCTTTGACACCAAGGTCTAAACTACTTGACTTGTCGCCATATTATTCTCGGGTTCGATCAAGCCGATTGATGGAACTTTGCGAGGCGACAGTTCGGAGGCACACGAGGTCGCTGTGCGCTGAGCGCGGGCACAACAAAGATGAAGTCTTGATTCTCTATAGAGCAAGATCATTCGGGGTAAAATTATGGAAAAAGTCGAAAGGCACGGCTCCAGTTTTGTATAAATGTTTTACGTTATTGATCAGAAGCTAATAGTGACTTGGCTTTTGCCATTTCGTCTGGACTAACGTTTTTAAGATAATCATTCATCGCCAAATTCGTATTTGCCGAGTACTTATATAAATCACCAGGATCGTCTTTTTCTTTTAGCAGGTATTCCAATTCGGCTTGGAGAGCTTCTAAATTGGTCAAGATATCATTTCGCAGTAAATAGGCAAGACTTTGCTCACTTCTTGGTGTGGTGCCACCTCCAAGATATAAATTTGCTCGATCAGGATCTCCGTAGTATATATTGTCGGCAAATTTATTAAAGGTTCGCTTGAAGGCTGTCTTTTCGTATTGCGGTTGTTGAATGATTTTCAAGGCCTTCTCCCAGTCGTCCGGGCCGCCATGCACCAGCGTATCAACCGTTTTCAGCTCTTCGCTCATCTTCAAAATGGGAACTAGAAGCTTTGGATATTCATCCACTCTTCCTCGATTGGCGGCATCTCCTGCTGTCAACTCTCCGTTGTACTTGATGTCATCGGCCTCGGCTTGTTCCCAGATTCGCACCTGACATTATTAAAGTCGTAGCAGACGACAAGGACGTAACAAAAATTTTTCACAAGAATTTTTTTTTGTTAAAAGAAAGAAGTAAATGTTGTGCTGCAACTCGATACTCGATCATTCGATCATTCCATGGTCAACGTACCTGTTCAAGGAGTGGATTGGTAAGTGGATTCGGTTTGAAGAGTTCTTCTCTGGCCGATGCTTCGTCTGTCGCTAGGGATAACGATGCCACACCAAGGAAACCGGACGCTGAGAAAGACAAAAAAGATCGTCTGGAGCCAATGTCACTATCATTCTCGGCTCCAGCGAGCGACGTCTCCTTTGAAGCTTTTTCGACACTAGTCACAAAAGCAGAAGTGCACTCTTTCGTCACCAAGAGAGCTGTCGCAAGAAAAGAGAAGTGTCGCATTGAGATAATGGAAATCGTATGCAGAGTTGAAGATGCTGATACCGATGATAATGTGTGAGAATTACTTCGAATATATCAAGGAGGAGTGGTAATACTCGAGTACAATGCAATAATGCACCATCATCGAAGTTGTATCTTTTTGTGATGGACGAGTCATCGAATCGTATCACTAGTTGGGTGAGTCCTGCCTACTGTCTTCAAAGCAAACAGCACTAGACTACTACTAGTACTTACTTCTTGATCTTACTGATCGTAAAACCAATTCAGCTTCCTAGATTCTCTCAGCAAGATGTAATCTATTTTTTCGTGTCAAATACAAACGCAAACTTTCTTGCAATCTGATACACATAAAGTACTTGTAAAGGATTAGAAAAATGAAAATTCAGTCCTCTCTGTCATAATTTCGTTTAATTGTTGCTCGTTCTTCAAAAATGGAAAGATTTTTTTGCGTAGATCTGATACTAGAGATATCTCTACCTCACTTGCCCTTTAGGCGGCGGCATCTTGACGCAACTGTTCCAATTTTTCAATCGTTCCCGTCGCCAAAAACTCGTGCATTTTGTTGGCAGAGCCCGACCCTATGTTCTTCACCTTGTTCTTTCCAGCCTTTCCTAGACTCTTGGCATTCTCAACGGTCACTTCAATTGAGAGCTCTTTCAGAGAACCGACGGCTTTCTTGTAGGCCAAACCAGCATTTGTATTTCCGAGTTTGAAGTACAACTGAAAATAGAAGCAGGAATAGTCAAGACAAATAAATGAGGATGTTCGGCACGGGGAATTCACACTTGACAAAACCGACGGCCCGAACTTACATCTGCCATCTCATTGAAAGCAGCCACCAAAGGTGCATTAGCGGGAGTTGTACAATCAATAGCAGACTTTTTGGCCTCTGCCTTGGCAGCCTTTGCTACTTTAAATCCGAAATGTTTGGCAATTGTTCTGACAAGTGTCGGAGCATCCAATCCCTTGTTGCCGACAACAATTGGCCCAACTTGTTTCATTTTCATTTTATCATCGTCGGGAAGGTCAAGAGTTCCGTTAGTTTCGAAAATTTTAACGAGCTTGGCCGTGGTAGCTTTGATCGCTTTCGAATCGGACGTATCGACCTCAAGCCCCTCGGCGTCTTTCAAGAGCTTTTCAAGTTCACTGCCAGCGACTACCTCACCGCCATTGTCAGCTTCTCCGCCATTAGCGACTTCTTCGAGGCGTTTCATTTCCTCGATTTCTTCTTCGGTAGGTTCCTCGGTGTACCATGGCTGCCAACGGGGAGCTTCTTCGATCTTGTATTCGACAGAGCAAGGAACTCGTATTTGCGTTTCTTCATCGAATTTACCATTGCACAAGACCTTGGTACAGTCGTCGTTCATCTTGAGACGGCCACCCTCACAAACAGTGCAGTGTGCCAATCGTCCGTTCATTTCTCCATCAATGACCTTGGAAAATGAGATAAGTAGTGTTGTTAGTTTTGACTTGCATCACTGAACATGAGAACCGTGCGGCTCGCAGACAGACACAGACGACACTACCAGAAAAAAAATCAATTATTATTCGTACCTTATGCAGCAAAATGGGCTTTGTTCCAGATTGCACTTGACGATTCCACTTGAGAATATGCTTCAAATCGTCTCCTTTCATTTTGTGGTATTTGCCGTACAATTCGAGTGCGCGTTGGTGCTTTTGATCGTCCGACGAGGATTTCGACTTTTTCTTTTTGGGTTGATCGTTATCGGCGTCATCTCCTCCGGCAGCTGCCATGGTATCATATTCCCGTTTCAATTTGGCAATGAATCCATCTCCACCATCTTCACTCTTTTTCTTGAGAACTTTTTGTTCGATAGCTTGCATCAATTCTTCTTTTTTGTCGGGCAAAATATTCCCTTTGTCGCTAGTATCTTCCAATTCGTTATCGATCCATTCTTCCAAATCTTCAACACCACGGGGTTTGGTAAAACAAGCCGGATGGTACCACGTCGTAACGTCAAAGTCGCCATTGTGAGAATGCTTTCCGATACGGATCGTATCTTTTTCAATTTTTTCACCACAATTCTTGCCTTTGCACTTGGATCGACTCGATTTGGCGTATTCTACCGTGTGGGTTGTCATTCTTTATGGTTTTATTGTTGTTTTTGTAGGGTATCAATGGCCTTTTTTTGTGAGGTAGGAGAGGATGATGTTTCGGAGAGGCAACGAGAAATTCTGGTTAAAAGAGGAGAAAAAGTATGACAAGTGGACAACCAATGACATTCTCTCTTGGTACGAAATTTTGGATAAATAATAATAAGTTGCCATCCATCGAAGGCCAGATAAACACAATATTTTATGATAACCAGTTCTGGACTCCTTCAAGCAAATATTATTTACGAAATACCGCAATCAACAAAATCCGGACTGTTAGCAGGCCAAAAGGCACCGTTGCATGGTCATGCAGCAGTTTTTTTTCATGGGTGTTGTGTGTTGTGTAATGAAACCAAACGACTAGTCTTTATCCCCAATTGCAACCAGACGAGCAACGAGAGAATGAAGACGACAGCTACATACTGGCTCTTGAAGCAGCGGGATGTAAGAAAACAGGCAACTCTTCATACTAGTAGTAGAACATACCTTGCAATTTAGAGCTCTGGAATGAGATTTTTATAAAGGACTAAAAAATGTTAGGAATAAAATAATAATAATGAAAGCGAGACAAAAAATTAGTAATAGTTTCAAGGAAAAAAATCTTGTCACTTTTCTTGACGTCAGTCACGTGACTGCATTTCGTTTGTATTCACGTATTGTGGTCTTTCCCGTCACATCGAAGAGAACCATACCATCATCGATCACATCAATTCGAAGCAATTTAGCAATCACACAAAATCGACTAATACATCAATTTAACAAGCAAGGGTCTTCTCATCACATACCAACAGACTTTTTGACGCACCTTCTAAACAATACTGTCTCATTTTCCGAAGCGCCATCGAATTGCTTTACGCACAGGAACAGGCACAATCATGATCCGTCAAGCCGCAACTATATCCGCTCCTCGACTTCGGATGGCTGCCACAAATACTGTTCTCCACAGTCACAACAGTAGCCATATCAGACTCTTGTTGGTGAGAACTCTCGTCAGCAAAGCACCGGGAAATGATCCTCTCGATGTGTTCCGGAAGGATTCGTTGCAGCGTAAGCATTGCGATTCACACGGGTATCGTCAACCTGGAGTGCACTGGGTCATGGCCTTGGCGATGCTGCCCACGCAGCCGGATGGATCGCAAGCTCCCAACCTACGTACCGTTGGAATTCAAAAAGTAGGGCCCAGTGGTGTCGACTTTGTTACCAAGGCCGGATCCAAAATTGCTGAAACATTGGCCCAAGAACAACCCGTTAGCATTCTGAACGTGCAAGGAAAATACAAACCTGGCGAATCGGCCACACAGTGGCGCGGCGATGGACACTGCGAAAAAATTCCTCTCGAGGATCTTCTGCTTTGTTTGCCCCATTATACTATCACGGGAATGGTGGTGTCAAAGCGGATAGAACAGGAAGGTTTGGAGCGAAGTGCCGAAAATTTAGGTACCAATGTTTCTTCGGTACGTTTTTTGAGTTGTGTTGTTCGAAGATTATCCTTTAAAGGATTATGTGTATGTGTGTGTTGTGTGTGTATCCCTTTCTTCTGAATTGTATTTAGTTCTAAAATGATACTGTTTTATCTCATGTTTTGCATTCTTATCGTTGCAGAATCGTCTTGCTGTACTAGACAAGAACCATGTAACCGAAATTACACAGCGAACTCGATTGGAATTGGAAAATGATCAAATTTCTCGAGAAGAACTAAATTTAAGCATTCAGGTATTGTCATAAACAAACCATTGTTTTGTGTCCACATTTTCCTTGGCCGTCCTTCCCCCCAAACCATTTTTTTTCTTTCCTTCTTCTATTTTTTCCTTATTATATGACTCATGACGTACACTGCATTGAACACACAGGCCTTTCGTTTCTGTCCTGATCGCATGGAACGAATGCACGGTGGCCCCGACAGCATTATGTGGGACCGCTGGGAGTGGTTGAGATTGCCCTCGGGTAATGGTACAGAAGAAGCGATTCCTTGGGCAAAACCCACTCAGTTACTGTCCCACTAAAAAAAAGTACGGCAGTATCAAAAAATAATTAATTAATTTGTCAACAATATCAACAAAAAGGAAGAGTGTGATCCTGCATCCTGCAGTTTGGATGTAATAATGATTATTATTATTATATGTTCGACAACCATTACTACACGCGATAAAATAAAAATTGACGAAACTGAAACCCTCCGTTTATCAACTGTCCAATCTAATATTGTTCTCTTCAAAATAATAATATTTGAAAGAAAATTTCCTAAGGAATAGCTTATGCTATTTTTTCAGGCTTTCGGATAATCAATGCCATACGAATACCATGCTACTATTGTTTTTGCCAATCGATTCAATCTCTTCCTTTTCTTTTTCTTTTTTGAGGGGCTCAATTACAATTTGGATCGGAGCTTTTGCGCCACCGTTCATCCAAATTTTTCATACTGCATTGAAAGGTTGGTTTGCCAAGTTTTTCGTTCACAATATTGTGCTGTTCACACAACCACATACATAATGATTCACGAGAATCAGTTCTTTTCATCGGCAAAAATACCATCACAATTATATGACACCAAAGGTAGAGAAAGTAGAAGAAATAAAAGATAAAGAGAATGATGATCAGAATCACAC
>Ga0210036_1002929_pt1 | contig 17402 bp, 20 predicted proteins | sample CryGeymeta201515_FD_185469 | JGI IMG/M metagenome (GOLD analysis project Ga0210036, IMG submission 185469) | Groundwater microbial communities from Crystal Geyser aquifers in Utah, USA - Crystal Geyser metaG 2015-15 (SPAdes) (version 2) | ecosystem: Environmental > Aquatic > Deep subsurface >...
AATCCTGTTCGCTATTATGGTCGGAATTTTAGAGTCCTTTTCTGCTCGATTTAGAATGGGAAACAATGCCCAGTTTATATTTACACTTACCTCCATTTCAATCCTAATATTTTTTGGGGTGTTGTTGATAATGGGAAAATTTGTTTAAGATGAGCCTTTAATCTATTTAATAAATAGGGGATGAAACAATCTGATTTAAAAAATTTATAAAAATGACAAACGTATTATTAATCGTGTTTTCCATGTCGCTTATCTATTTAAGTATAGCTAACCGACTGATGAGCTATGTAAAGATCCTTGCATTTCAAGGCATTTTATTGTTTGGGGTTAGTTTTATTGAATTGGGCGAGATGAACCCACTAAACCTGACCTTTATTCTTTTAGAAACCATCGTTTTTAAAACGCTTGCAGTACCATTATTTCTTAATTATGTAATAAAAAGAAATTCCATTTCCAGAGAATCAGAGCCTTATGTGCCTAATTTTATTTCCTTAATTATTGTAACCACTATTGTTGTTGCTACCTTTTTGTTGTCCAATACTATTGAAGATTCGCAATTAAACAAAGTTTATTTTGTTGCGGCTTTATCTGCACTTTTTACGGGTTTATATATTATTGGCACCCGAAAAAAAATACTTACTCACGTTATGGGATTTCTGGTTATTGAAAACGGCGTTTTCATTTTATCGCTTGCCGTAGGTAACGAAATGCCATTGCTTGTAAACACCGGTATTCTTCTCGATCTTTTTATCACGGTATTGCTTCTTGGAATATTTGTAAATAAAATTGGAGATGTTCTTGGCGGTGGTGATGTAGATCAATTAAGAAACCTAAAAGATTAATGAATTAAGATAACTGAAGTTAGAAATTAACTTATAATAATATACATAGAAGCCATTTAAAATTTATTATACAAAACATGACCATACCTTATTTAATCGGGGCATTTGCTATTAGTGTCTTTCTGTTTTTTAATAGAAATAAAAAGATGAATTATATTCTTGTGGCTATTTTTCTGGTCCTTCAATGGCTGTTTACCATCTATGAATACAACCACAAAAACTTTGAAGAATATAGCTATTTTCTACCGGATGCTATTGGTGTTTTACTGCTTTTTACCATAAGTATCATCGCTATACCTGCGTTTTATCACAGTTATGTTTTCTTTTCAAAAAACGAAGACATTCCAAGAAATAGGGCAATGTATTACGCCGCTATGGTCGTACTCATCTTTGCATTAAGTTTGGCTTACCTTTCAAACCATATTGCTGTAACTTGGATTTTTGTTGAGATGACAACCCTTTCAGCTTCAGCGCTTATTTATCACCGACGAAATCTTCGCACATTAGAAGGCACTTGGAAATACATTTTTGTTTGCTCTATAAGTATCACTTTTGTTTTTATTGGTATTTTATTTTTGAGTATTGCGGTACAAGAAGTTGGGGAAAGTGATCTTACATTCACCTCCTTAATTCAAAGAGCGTCAGAATTAGATACGTTTTGGTTGCGATTGGCCTTTATTTTCATCTTTACCGGTTATACCGCCAAAATAGGATTGGTGCCAATGTACACTGCCGGAATTGACGCAAAAGACAAAGCCCCTTCGCCTGCCGGAGCTTTATTATCAAGCGTTTTAATGAATGTTGGGTTTATAGGTATTTTTCGTTTCTATGAAATCACTGCACAAACAACCTTATTTTCCTGGACTAATAATATCATTATGATTTCTGCGGTACTATCCATATTTATCGCCACTGTTTATATGATAAAAGTGAAAAACATAAAACGAATGTTTGCTTATTCCAGTATTGAACATATGGGTATCGTAATGTTGGGAATTGCCGCGGGTGGCATTGGCTATTATGCCGCCATACTACATATTATACTTCACTCTTTTGTAAAATCCAGCTTGTTTTTTCAAATGGGGCAAATTTATCGCATTTACAAAAGCAAAAGCATTTATGATGTGGGCAATTATTTTAAATACAACCTAACCGGAGCAATGGTAGTTCTTTTAGGATTCATTTCAGCAACCGCAATGCCACCTTCAGGTTTGTTTGTAAGCGAATTTTTAATTTTCCGCTCCTTGTTTGAAGCGCATTACTTTTTTGTCCTTATTTTGGTGTTATTTCTACTCACCATTATTATTTGGGCTTTTGGAAAAAACATATTCAAACTCCTATTTTCCCCAGCGGTAGATTTTGATGAAACCAATTTAGAACGCATAAAACCCCATGAGTCCATTTCACAATTCCTTTTTCTGGGTCTTGTGGTGTATCTCGGATTAAATCCACCACAGGAAATGGTCGATTTGATTAATGAAGCCGTTAAAAACTTACCTTTATAGATATGAACGCAATTGTTATAAAAAATAACCAGCAAATTCCTTTTGATTCGATTCCCACTTTGGAGTACAACAAGTTTTTGGAATACAACACCGCTTTGTTGCAAAATGAAGACTGTCATTGTGTAAATTATTACGGAATTGCTGTTCAAGAGAACGTAAAACTCATTTGCTGTATTGCAAACGATAAAGAGGCAGTTATCAACGTATATTCTTCATTAGTTGCTCCTCAAACACCCTTGGAATCGTTCACACAGCACCATTTCGCTTTTGAAAAATTTGAACGGGAAATTCACGAAAATTTCGGTATTCCCTTCCTTAATCATCCTTGGTTAAAACCGGTTAGATATCCTTTTAACACTTCAAATAAAAACAATACCATTGCCAATTATCCATTTTTCAAAATAGAAAGTGAAGAATTGCACGAAGTTGGTGTTGGGCCCATTCACGCAGGAATTATTGAACCCGGCCATTTTCGTTTTCTTTGTAATGGCGAACAAATTCTGCATCTCGAAATCCAATTAGGCTATCAACATCGCGGTATTGAAACCTTATTTCTTCAGAAGAAAAAAGTATTGGAGCGCCACACTTTAGCAGAAAATATTTCGGGAGACGCTGTCGTGGGGCACACAACTGCTTTTGCAAATTTATGGGAAACTTTATGTCAGGCAACAACCGATGAAGATTTACATTTTAGCCGAACCTTGGCTTCGGAACTGGAACGCATTGCCATTCATACCGGAGACTTAAGCGGAATGTGTACCGATGTGGGCTATCAATTGGGAAGCGCTGTTTATGGCCGCCTTCGAACGCCTATCATTAACTTTTTTCAACAATGGTGTGGAAACAGGATGGCAAAGAGTTTAATTCGTGCGGGATATTCAAATTTTCCTTTCACAGAAGAATTGGGAGAAAAATTAAGAAAAGTATTGGATGCATTTGAACCGGATTTCGATGAAATTAGCCGCGAAACCTTTAGCGCACCAACTGTTTTAGGTAGATTTGAGAAAACAGGAATTGTTACCAACGAAGTAGGAAAAAGCATCGGCCTTGTTGGAATGGCAGCCAGAATGAATAATAGTAACCGAGATATAAGAACATCGCATCCATACAATCTTTATCCAAGCATATCCCATCAACCCATTCTGAAACATCACGGAGATGTACACTCCCGTGCCCAAATTAGAAGAGAAGAGGTTAAACAATCCATTTCCTATATTAGAAATCTTTTGGATGCCATTCCAGCTGAAAATAAAAACAGAACTGCACTATCAAAACCCACTCCAAATGCCTTTATACTTTCAATGGTGGAAGGTTGGCGTGGCGAAATTTGCCACTGTGCCATCACCGATGCCCAAGGAGAATTGGCTCACTATAAAATAAAAGACCCTTCCTTTCACAATTGGCTAGCGTTGGCGTTAGCTGTTAGAAACAACGAAATTTCTGATTTTCCAATCAGTAACAAAAGCTTCGATTTATCGTATGCCGGGCACGATTTATAATTTCAAGTAAAAAAGAAAAAATGATTAACAATTTAAAAATACTCGTTCACCAAGGAAAACAATATATTCCGGATGTTACCAAAGTGGAAATTCCTGGTGTCTTTAGAGGATTGCCAGTAATTAGCAACGAAAACGTAGATGAAAAGGCACTTGAAGCAATCTGTCCAAACAAAGCCATTTCCATACATCCTGTACAGATAGATTTAGGGAAATGTACCTTTTGCGGAGAATGTGCTTTTGCTTTTCCAAACAAAATAAAATTCACAAAAGACTATAAAATGGCTAGCAATAGTCGTGAAGGATTGGTTGTAAAACAAGGTGTAGAAATTCCAATTGTACTAAACCCCGAAAGCATAAAAAAGGAAATTAGCGATTATTTTAGCGGGTCCCTGAAACTTCGCCAGGTATGTGCCGGTGGCGATGGCAGTTGCGAGTTAGAGCTTGGTGCGTGTAGTAATGTAAATTTTGATATGGGACGTTTTGGAATTGAATTTGTTCCATCGCCCAGACATGCCGATGGCATTGTAATTACAGGGCCAATAACAAAAAGCATGGCGGAACCTTTACAAATTTGTTATGATGCCATGCCCGAGCCAAAAATTATTATTCTGGCGGGAACCGATGCCATCAGCGGAGGTATTTTTGCCGATAGTCCTGCACTTGACAGAAGTTTTTTAGAAACCCATACCATTGATTTATATGTACCGGGAAACCCTATTCATCCTTTAACTTTCATTAATGGAGTTTTAGAATTAATAAGAAACAGGAAGAAATGATTCTTTAAGATTTTTTTGGATTTAACTACGTGAATATTCATTAAACCTATCCAATTTATCACTTTCCAAAATAAAGGAATACATGCTAAATCAAATTTAAAGTCTCTCCGTTATTTTTATCGATTATATTTCTTGAATAATACGGCTGCACAATGGCCTCCGAACCCAAAATTGTTGCTCAATGCAAAATTTACCGATTTCCCTATTTTTTTTTCGAGGGTCAAATTCAGTTCTGGAGAAATAGCCCCATCAATTACTTTTGTATTAATTGTTGGTGGAATTAAATCTGTTTGCGTTGAGAAACACGTTGCTATCGCCTCGATGGCACCAGTACCCCCTAATAGGTGTCCGGTCATGGACTTTGTTCCACTAATATTGATATTTCCCAAATTCTCTCCAAAAAGTTTTTCAATGGCCTTGGTTTCCGAGACATCTCCAGGACCCGTAGAAGTAGCGTGTGCATTTATATAATCCAATTCGCTTGGCTCAATTTTGCCTTCTCGCAAGGCTTCTTTCATAGCAAGATAAGCACCTTTCCCTTCTGGATGTGTATTGGTTATATGGTATGCATCGGCCGTTTCCCCACCTCCAATAATTTCGGCGTAAATTTTTGCATTTCGCTTTAAAGCGCTCTGTAAACTCTCAACCACCAGTGCACCGGCACCTTCACCAAGCACAAAACCATCTCGGGAAATATCAAAAGGTCTCGATGCCGTTTTATAGTTTTCATTATTGGTCGATAAGGCTTTCATAGCGTTAAATCCTCCAACAGCCGATTGATTGATCGGTGCTTCAGATCCACCTGCTATAATGATATCCGCTTTTCCCCATTTTATATAGTTAAACGCTTGAACCAGCCCATTGGTAGAAGAGGAACAGGCAGTAACGGTGCAGGTATTTACGCCATGTAAACCATATTTAATGGATAAATAACCAGCTACACTATTTGCAATAATCTTGGTAATAAAAAAGGGGTTGAACCTAGGGTTAAAATGATTTTGGCTGAATTCCATTATGTCATGCTCTATGGTTTCAAAACCACCTATCCCACTTGAAAATATGACCCCAATTCTATCTGTATCCAGTTTATCAAAAATCAAACCTGCGTCTTTGATAGCTTCATCGGAAGCTATAAGCCCATATTGATTGAACCTGTCCAATTTTCGACTTTCCTTTCTATCGAAATAATTTAATGAATCATAATTTTTTATCTCACAAGCAAAATCTGTTTTAAACTTGGTAGTATCAAAACGGGTAATTTTATCAGCTCCCGATACCCCATTAAGTAAATTGTCCCAATAGGATTTTGCATCATTTCCTATTGGGGTTATAGCCCCTAAACCCGTTATTACTACTCGTTCCATATTATATTTTAATAGTTTAATAAACAGTTGTTTTCAATCTCTTGTTGGTAATGGCCTTCTATAAGTTTTAATCTTACCTCATTAAAGACGGTAATAGTTCTTTCCACGTCTTCCAAAGTGTGATCTGCAGTTGGGATCAATCGTAGAATGATCATTCCTTTTGGCACCACGGGATACACGACCATAGAACAAAAAATATGATGGTTTTCCCTTAAATCACTGACCAAAGCCGTAGCTTCTGCAATAGTGCCGTTCAAATATACCGGTGTAACGGGAGAGTTTGTATTACCAATATCAAACCCGGTATTAGTTAGTCCACTTTGTAAAGCTTTGGTGATTTGCCATAGTTTCTCTCTTAATTCAGGACGGGTACGAATCAACTCAAGTCGCTTTAAGGCTCCTAAAACCATAGGCATGGGCAATGATTTTGCAAAGATCTGGGACCGCATATTGTATTTAAAAAACATAATGGCCTCTTTAGTGCTCGCTATAAATGCACCTATTCCAGCAAATGATTTTGCAAATGTCCCGAAATAAAAATCAATGCCTTCTTGAATGCCTTGCTCTTCCCCTGTACCGGCTCCTGTTTTACCCATACAGCCAATGCCATGTGCGTCATCCACCAATAATGAAAAGTTATAATTTTCTTTTAGGTCCACAATCTCTTTGAGTTTTCCTTGGTCGCCACGCATTCCAAAAACCCCTTCCGTAATCAGCAAAATGGCACCTTTGGTCTTTTCTGTTATTTTTTGTGCGCGTTGCAATTGTCTTTCACAATCTTCGATATCATTATGCTTAAAAACAAAACGCTTTCCCATATGCAATCGCATCCCATCAATAATACAAGCATGGGATTCTGCATCGTAAACAACGACATCTTGTCTGTCCACCAAACTATCGATTATGGATACCATACCCTGATAACCATAGTTCAATAGAAAAGCATCTTCCTTTTGGACATAATCTGCAATTTCGGTTTCAAATCTTTCATGAAGCTTCGTATTCCCGCTCATCATTCGTGCTCCCATGGGATAAGCAAGTCCATAACGTTTTGTCCCTTCATTATCGGCTTCCCTGACTTCAGGATGGTTTGCCAATCCTAAATAGTTGTTTAGGCTCCATACTAATTTCTCTTTCCCGTTAAAAGTCATTTTATTACTGATTTCCCCTTCAAGTCTTGGATAGGCATAATAACCATGGGCATAGTGTGCGTGATCGCCCAATGGACCAAGGCGTGTCTGTAGTTTATCAAGTATATTCATAAATTGTGTTTAATGATCTGTAAAATGATATGTGTTTTTTAAAGTTCGAATAGTTTGGTAATGAGTGCCCTTAGTTCTTTTATGGCAATGATCTCATCGTCGTTTATAGGATTGGATATGTTATTTAGAAAACTTAAGAAGTAGAGATGGTAAATTTCATCGGTCAAAATATTATCTGTGGTAACATTGGTAAACCCCATGATCTTTAATTTTTCTACTCCTTGCAATATGAGCGATTCTTTTTGTTTTTTAGTAAAGTCCAATTTTTTACCCATAGCCATCAAAATTTCTTTTCCCAAAAGTTTAGGTTACGGTCATAAGCTGTAAATACTAAATCAAAACCCACTGGAATTTCTATGAACATGCTCCAATAAGTAACAAGGCGTGTTCCAACAGGTGTTTTTTTTAATTGATCTTCTACATATTCTGAATATTTAAAATATAATTTTTCTTCAAGATGAATAGTAGTATCGATTGCAAGTAAGCGCCCTATATTTTCATAAAAAGGATTATAAAAATAAAAGGCATCATAATCGGAAAAAGAAATTTGTGTAACATTCGAGTGAATAAATTCAACATTATGTACTTTATGTGTTTTTGCTATTCTTTGAGATAACCTTACAAGCGACTGTCTTTGCTCAACACCATAAAAAACACCTTTTGTCGAAGCAGCTCCTATCAAACAAAACTTTCCCGCTCCCGAGCCAATATCCAATACTTTTTTACCAGGTCTATCCACTAAATAATCAGCAGCTAATTTGGCCACTTCTACTGGTGTCCAATGACATGCGGAAAGTTTTTTGATATGCGATGGATAAAGTGTATTGAAAAGACCATCTTCAATATCAATATTTAATTGCAGATTTTTAAAGATCATTGTGTCAATTGTGTGTAATTGTGAAAAGTCAACAAAGTTGCAGTATCTATTTTTGTTGATAAAATAGCAAACCAATACTTGTACGGCGCTGTATTTACATATGCCGTATGTTTATGTAGGTCCCTATTTTCTTCTACAATTTTGCAATCAAACGGAGCGATTAAATGAAAGGTATCATTGATTCCATAAACGGTACCCCAAATAGCTCCTTTTTTTAGTAAACTTCCTTTAAAGGTCAGTTCAATCAAATCTATTTTCCCTATTTCCTTTTGGCCAAAATCGGTTAATCCTACACAAAAGTCATACAATCCTATTTTCTGCAGCCATAAATGCTGTTTTGTGTAATAGATGTTTTTAGGAACCTGCATCATATCAGCTTATTTTAATAATTTTAAAAATGCTTGTTTAAGAGCCTATCAATAAAGCATATGCATCCGCTTTTAACAAACCTTCCAATTCCGCATTGGCTTCTATTTTTAATTTGATCATCCAGCCTCTACCGTAAGGATCAGTGTTGACCAATTCTGGGTTGGACTCTAGTTTTGGATTTAATTCCAAAACTTCACCTCTAACAGGAAGAAAAAGATCTGACACCGTTTTTACGGCTTCAACAGTACCAAATACTTCATTTTGTTTAAGTGTTTCGCCTACTGTTTCAATTTCTACATAAACAATGTCTCCCAATTCGTGCTGAGCAAAATCGGTAATTCCTATATAAGCAGTATCTTTTTCTATTCGTACCCATTCGTGGTCCTTGGTGTACAAGAGGTTTGATGGTATATTCATTTTTTCTTGTTTATTTTCTTTTGTGCTTCTGGACATAATATATTACTGTACGCACAGTAAATACAACAATCATTAATATTGGTTATTCCAAAAGGAGTATGGCAAAATGCACATTTGCTATTAATATGTTTTCCTATCCGTGGCATTTTTTGCTTGTATTTAGAACCGCAGATAGGACAGGTCATTATAGCTTCGGTGTTTATTTTTAGCATACGCTATACTGTTTCAAATTTTGTGGATGTTTGTGGTGCTCCGGAGCGGATTTCATCATTTGCAAAACTTTGGTACTTTTTAAAGTTTTCATTGAATTGTGAAGCAAGTTTTTCAGCTGTTTCATCATATTTTCGCACATTGTCCCAAGTGTTTTTTGGGTTTAACAAATTGGAAGGGACTCCTTCACATTCGGTTGGCATTTTCAAACCAAAAACAGTATGTCTTAAATAATCCACTTGATCTAATTTCCCGTCTAGAGCAGCGGTAATCATCGCTCTTGTGTAACTTAACTTGATGCGTTCTCCTGTTCCATATGAACCTCCGGACCAACCTGTATTGACAAGCCATACGTTTACTTTGTCCCCTTTTAGTTTTTGTCCTAATAATTCGGCATATTTTGTAGGGTGCAGTGGCAAAAAGGGTTCTCCAAAGCATGCTGAAAAAGTAGTTTGGGGTTCCGTAATTCCAGCTTCAGTTCCCGCTACTTTTGCAGTATAGCCAGATATGAAATGATACATAGCCTGTCCGACCATTAATTTGGAAATTGGAGGCAATACACCGAAGGCATCACAAGTTAAAAAGAAAATATTTTTTGGAACACCCCCTATTGATCGTTTTTTTGCATTGGCGATAAAATTAATAGGATAGGCAGCTCTTGTGTTTTCAGTAACTTCTATATTATCATAATCTACAACATCTGTACCTTTATAGAAACGCACATTTTCAAGTAGCGTGCCGAAACGTACCGCCGAAAATATTTGGGGTTCTTTTTCTTCACTCAAATTAACACATTTTGCATAACAGCCTCCTTCAAAATTAAAAACGTTTTCTGAATCCCAACCGTGTTCATCATCACCTATAAGTGCTCTGGACGGATCTGCGGATAAGGTTGTTTTTCCAGTTCCGGACAAGCCGAAAAAGACTGCTGTATTTCCATCTTCACCAATGTTTGCAGAGCAGTGCATTGATAACACATTTTTTTCGTGAGGTAGAATGTAATTCAAAATAGTGAAAATACCTTTTTTAATTTCACCCGTGTAGGCACTACCTCCAATAAGGATCACTTTCTTTGTGAAATTGATAATGGTAAAATTATGCTGTCTGGTTTTATCTATTTTTGGGTCTGCCTTAAAATCGGGAGCGGCAAGTATGAGCCATTCGTGTTCAAAAGTTTCCAATTCCTTTTCAGAAGGTCTTAAAAAAAGATTGTTCGCAAATAAACTCTGCCAAGGCGTTTCTGTAATAACACGAACGTTTAATTGATAGTCTTTTTTACTGCCCGCTCGCACATCTTTAATATAAATCTCTCTATGTGATAGAAATGCCGTGACGCGATTGTAAAGCCTATCAAAATCTTCTGTTGAAAATGGGTGGTTTACCTTTCCCCACCAAATGGAATCTTCCGTAATGCTATCCCTTACAATATATTTATCCTTTGGCGATCGCCCTGTAAATGCACCAGTATCACAGGCCAAGGCACCTGTACTGGTCAATGAGCCCTGCTTATTTTGAAGGGTTTGTTCAACTAATTTAGAAACGGGTAAATTCCAAAAGTATTCTTTTGCTGGATGGATTCCAATGGCATTTAATTGCTCAATTATTTTCATGGAAATGATAGCTTAATTCTTGCCAGTAAATGTACAATGGTAAAAAGCTGGGGACTTTGATAGGGATGTTGTTAAAATTTGATTTAAATCAAATTTTAAATTAAAAAATAAATAAGGCGTAACTTTGAAGCCTAATAATGATTACAAAATTCACATTCAACAGCCAATATATTTTAAGCGAATTACCTTCAGCTGATAAGGAATTATTTGAAAAAATAATGGTCGATAAAAAGTATCGTAAAAACCACCCTATATTCACAGAAGGTACATTGCCGTCCGGTATTTTTTATCTGCAAAGCGGTAAAGTAAAAAAATACAAGATGGACAATGATGGGCGGGAACAAATAATATACATCTATAATGCAGGTGAATTCTTTGGGTATTCATCAGTATTAAGTGAAAGTACATATGGAGACACGGCAGTCGCCATAGAAAACGCTATAATCTCTTTTATAACTATAAAGGATTTTAATGAGATTCTTGATGAGTCTTCATCATTTTCACGTTTGCTATTAAAAAGCTTAAGCCACGAATTTGGTGTTTTGGCAAATCTTATGGCGGTATTGTCCCAACGTACCGTAAGGGAACGTGTGGCCCTTAATTTATTGATCTTGCATGATAAATATAAAGTTGATGGTGTTGCACATACTTATATAATGCTTTCTCGCTCTGACTTGGCTAATATGGCGGGTACTGTAATTGAAACCTTGGCTCGCGTACTTCATGATTTTAAATATGATAAACTTATTTCCACAGATGGCCGCAAAATCCAGTTATTAAATATCGAACGTCTCGTCCAGATTGCAAATTTTTATTAATTTAATTGTTCGGTCTTTTTTTGAATTAGGGTGTAGACAATCAATATAAGGGAGTATAAGCTATAATACTAATTTTAAATTTGGTGAAGTGTTAATAATTGCATCTATATAATTAAAACTTATTATCAATAAATGTCAAGTATATTTGTCTATGTATTCTTTCAAGATTTAACCATAAATCCTCATTTGATTACTGCTTTGTTTTTTGAGGCATTTGCTTTTGAATGGCCAGAAGCTTAAACAGTACTTTCTTATCTTTCCCATCCGCAAAAGCGATAAACTCTCCCTGTTTTAATCGAAAAAAAATATCCGCTCTACGTTTAGAAACCTCTTTTTCCCCCTTGGTGATACGGCTCTCAAAACTAAGCCCACTACTTTTACTGATGCTGTGGGTAGGGTTTTTTATAATCTCAAAAAAACGTTCGTAATGGTAGGTTCCTGCCCTACGTTTCCAATTAACTGTACGTGATTTTTAATGGTACTCATAATACAAGGTTTTAAAAGCCTGCCTTGTCGGCCAGACAGGATTAATAAATTCCCTTTGGGATTTAAGGTTCCCGTTTTATTCATTATTTAATATTCTTATAATATTGAATTCATGAATCTTACGATTTCACGGGAATTACAATTAAATTTTAAGGGGTGTTTGTTTGATTTCTTTCGTGCAGAGCACAATGGATGGAGTGGGTTTTGTCAAGACTTTTGGGGAACAAATCAGGAGTGTCTGCGACGTAGTAAAACCTTTGGGTTTTCAAGGAAGTAGAAACCTTATTTTTGCCTAAAACTTGTATAGTCTTGACAAGTTCCATAATGGTATTAGCAATTCTTTTAAACTCATTTGTGTTCGAGCGTACTGGCAGTTAAGCGAGAAAAGCAAATGAGTTTAAAAGAATTGGTTATGCCATGCCTGTTTTTCGTTGTCCCGAAAAACAACAAAGGCTCCATCTATTATAAACCCCTTAAAATGTGTGGGGCAAAGGTTCTGTTTTTAAGAATTATCGAGCAAAGACCCAAGAAGGATTTGCCGTTAATTCTGTTAATAAAACGGAAGCTTTGACCTTCCGATTACAAGCGGACTTAATTCACGGTTTTGGCTTGGGAACGGAGCGTTCCATCCCAGAGAAACGGGATGGGGTAGCAAAGTGGAAAGCCAAAAACGAGGATTGTGTCCAAGACTTTTTTAGAGAAGCTCTTTGCCCGAAATGTAGTCTTTCGCGAAATGTAGTGGTAAAGTGCTGAACGGTCTATAAAACGGATTGTTCTTTTGAAGTAGGATTAAAAGCGGACTTGACTTTAAAGATGGAGATTGGAATGGAGTTTGAACACTTCCCGAATTTTCTCGGGAGTGAGTGGGCAAGTGAAATGGAAATCGGAATCTTTGAAGTTGTGTCCAAGACCCCTTACCGAAGCGCTTTTCCCGAAATGGAGCCCTTCGGCTGAGCTCAGGACAGGCTTGCGGAATGCAGGGAAATGGGCTGAGGATACTATTTAAACTACCAATTTCTGAACAGCACATAGCGTGAGGGGTAGAAGCGGCATCCTTTTGTGGTCCCATAGACCACAAAAGATATAGCGGATAACCCGGCCCGCTTGCATTTTTGCGGAGGCTGTTATGCGTGGGGAGAATGCGAGCGGTGACACGCCCAAATAAAACTAAATACTCTAAATCTGAGGTGTTCGGCGATATTTTATTGGCAATAGTATAGAAGGCAAATTATTTTTCATACTGCCCATCCATTTATAATCAGTAAAACAACATCTTCTTCAGTTTGAATTTAACTGCTTTAACGCTTTAGAAACTTCTGTAACAGGCAATTTACACATTTTATCCTGACAGACATAGATAGTAGTCTGCCCATCAATAAGCTTGTTTTCCAACAGCTCCAGTTTTCCTTCGTTTTTACCTCCCATAAAAAGGACTTGGGGCAAATAATTTGTATCCAGTTCTTTCCTTATTTTTTCATAATCATTGCCAAGAATGGCAACTTCATAAGGCGGATGTATGAAATAGGATTCCACAATGCCCCAATTGGAATAGAAATGTGGGTTTTTATGAATTTCCTGCTGTACATTCACTACCATCTGTCTTGATTTACTAATGTAATCTTCCTTATAAAAGTAATTGCCGAGAAACAAAAGGTTTTTAGCCATTTCCGAATTGGAAGATGGTATGACATTATCCGAAATCTCCATTTTACGGGAAATCAAATTGGAATGTTCGCTGTGGGTGTAATGGAACATCCCTGAACTGGTATCAAAAAAATGTTTAACAGCATATTCGGTCAATTCCTCGGCTTTTTGCAGCCATTTTTCATTAAAATCGGCCTGATACAAATCTATAAATGCCGAAATAACAAAAGCATAATCATCCAACATAGCCGCAATGGAAGACCTGCCATCTTTGTGGTTTCTTGTTAATTTTCCACTTTTTGTGATGCTGTTTTTCAGTAGGAAATCAGCATTTTTAAGTGCTGCATCCATAAATTTATCTTCATCAAAAGCCCTGTAGGCATCTACATAACCTTTAAGCATCAAAGCGTTCCAGGACGTGAGTATTTTATCGTCCAATCCCGGACGGATTCTCTTACTTCGGGTCTTCAACAAGGTTACTTTGTCGTTTTCGATTTGTTTTTGCATCTCTTCTTCTGAAATGCCGTATTTCTTTGCCAGCTTTTCATTATTCCCTTTTCTGAACAAAATATTCTTGCCGTGTTCCCAATTTCCGGAAGGGGTTACATTGTAATAATCGATAAACAATGTAGCTTCTTTGCCAAATTCCTGCTCTATTTCTTCTTTTGTCCAAACATAAAATTTGCCTTCTTCGCCCTCGCTGTCGGCATCGAGTGAGGAATAAAACCCGCCTTTTGGCGAGGTCATTTCACGTTCAATGAAATCCAAGGTTTCATATACTACATTTTTGTACAATGGGTTTTTGGTATATTGGAAGGCCTTTGCATATAAGCTAACCAATTGGGCGTTGTCATACAGCATTTTTTCAAAATGTGGTACGTGCCAATCGGCATCTGTAGAATAACGTGCAAAACCACCGCCAATATGGTCGTAAATACCACCAAAAGCCATATTATCCAAGGTAGTGGTTATGGCTTGTAATGCTTTTTCATCCTTATAGAGGGAACTATATTGCATGATATATTCCCAAACCGAAGGCATTGGAAATTTGGGCGCTCCAATTCGCCCTCCTTTTTTATAATCTATCCGGCTATTTAGGTTTTTAAAAGTGTTGTTCATTACCTCTTTGGAAAAAACACCTGATTCTTCCCGTAAAGGCACGTTTTCGGTGGAATGAATGCCCTGGGTCACTTTTTCTGCTTGTTCTACCAGTGAAGCAGGATTTCTTTGTTGTACATCCACAAAGTAATTCAGCACCTTTATCCAATCCTTTTTTGGGAAATAGGTTCCGGCATAAAAGGGTTTTCCATCGGGCAAAGCAAACGCATTGAGTGGCCAACCACCACGCCCGGTAATCAGTTGTGCAGCGTTCATATATACTTGGTCTACATCGGGCCGTTCTTCCCTGTCCACTTTGATCGCCACAAAATGATTGTTCATTAATTCAGCGACTTCTTCATCTTCAAAACTTTCACGTTCCATAACGTGGCACCAATGACAGGCGGCATACCCAACACTAATGATAAGCAACTTATTTTCATCCTTTGCCTTTTTAAGGGCTTCTTCTCCCCAAGAATACCAGTTTACGGGATTGTGGGCGTGTTGCAATAAATATGGACTGCTCTCATTGATCAGATTATTGGTATGGGTGTGTTCTTCATTTTTCACTTTTGCTTCTTTCTGTTGATTGATCTGTCCATTACACGAATTTAGGATAAGTATCAGTCCTAGAACTATAATTTGAGTTTTATGTATCATATTTTAAATATTTAATTCTGTCTTTACCACTTCAATAGCCTGCCTGACAGTTTGGATTTGTTCGGCTACTTCATCTGATATAGTAATGGCAAATATATTTTCCAGTTCTAGTATCAATTCAACAGCATCAAGAGAGTCCAATCCGAGATCATTTGCTAGATGGGCGTCCAAAGAGATTTCTTCTCCCTGGACACCCGCTTTTTCTTGTATGATTTCTATGATTTTAGTTTCTACCATTTCATTGCACGGCGAATTATAAATGTTCATTGATTTTGCCTGCAATAGTTTTCAGGTCATGCTCTTTGGTAAACTTCTCCAACACCTTTTTGGTGTTAGCATCTATAAGCAGAATAAACCCGGTTCCCTGATTTTCTTTAAGCACATTGCCTAAACCCAAAGCAGAGGCCATCATTACAGACTGATGTTTAGTGGTATTATTAGTAAAGTCCAGCTCATAAAAAAGCACCGGCTGACCATCCAGTTTGTTGGCAAGGTCTTCAAATACCGGCCCATAGCCTTGCATGATCCGCACCAGTCGGCATGGAATTTCAAAGCAATCCGTCTGGGTTGAACATTGTTTTCCTGTGCGATGGCTGAGTTAAACATGCTGCATGTTACTACCATCATAATACTTAGCATTATATTTTTCATTGTTTTGATTTTTAAATTGTTAAAGATATTTTTTGATTTTATAAATCCTCTCCTTTTGCCACCTTCAAACCATATTGTGCTTTATTATAAGTACTGATCGCTTTCAAATAATCCAACTGGGCTTGCAGGAAAAACTGCTGTGCCTGGAAGACTTCAAAAGGCTTTGCCGTTCCCAACTTTTGCCTTTCTATACTTTGATATAAAGCTTCGGTGGTAAGGTCCAATGCCTCTGTAGCAGTTTCAATTTGTTCCTTGCCCAATTGCAAATCGGAAGTGGCATTGGCAATTTCTTCATTTATCCGGACTTTGAATTGCTCCGCTTCGATCTCGTTAATCCGCATTTTGCTGTCATAGGATTTTTTGTCTCCCTGATAGGTCAATGCGCCCAATGGGATTTTCCACATAAGCGAAACATTCAACGCCTGTGTTGGGTAAAGCTGCTGTGTTTCGGGATATTGGTCGGGAAACATGGGTGAAACATTACCGCTTATTCGACCAAATTGTGAGGCATAAGTGCCTACGTTCAATTCAGGTATCAACAAGCCTGTGGTGTACTTTTTCCGCTCTTTTTCCAAAGCCTGGAATTGCAACCGATTGGCTTTTATTTCGGGACGGTTTAAATAGGCTGAATCTTCTACAGCTTCCAATCCTGCCTGTTCGGCAGGAAGGTCGGCTGTAAAATCCAATGGTAACAATGATTCATCCGCACTTACCAGTTTTACATTCTGCTCAATATTAAGTAGCTTTTTCAGCATTGACGAAGCATTATTGTATGCTCTTTTGGCGTTGAGCATTTCTATCTGCAAATGGTTTTTATTACTCTTTGCCAAAAGCAGTTCTGATTCATACAGCAAACCAACTTCTACTTGAATTTGAATTTGTTGTAATATGCTGTCCGACTGACCAACCAAGTTTTCATACGCATTATAATTTAATTGCGCTGTCATCAGTTCGTAATAGGCATTTATCATTTCCAATAATTGCTGGTTACGTTCTGCCAGTGTCAAGTATTGACTTGCCTGACTTTTGAGATTGGCAGATTTTGCGTCGTAAATTCCATCTGCAAAATCCCAATGGGCATTTAGCCCTAAACCGCCCCAGAGGTTTTGGCGGTTCACATCCAAGAAGAAACGACCGTCCGTATTCATACCTGCACCCCAAAGCTGATGGGTCTGTGCTCCGGCATAAATTTCTGGCAGCCACCATTCCTTGGCTTTTAACAGTTGGGCATTTGCCAAATTCTGGCGTTCTTGGTATTCTTTTATGGTGAGGTTGTTCGCACCGCCCAGCTCCAATATGGTCTCCAATTTTACG
>Ga0210036_1002934_pt1 | contig 17363 bp, 9 predicted proteins | sample CryGeymeta201515_FD_185469 | JGI IMG/M metagenome (GOLD analysis project Ga0210036, IMG submission 185469) | Groundwater microbial communities from Crystal Geyser aquifers in Utah, USA - Crystal Geyser metaG 2015-15 (SPAdes) (version 2) | ecosystem: Environmental > Aquatic > Deep subsurface >...
TGTCTATCAAGTCTATGGAAGGAATATGAGTGTGACAATGGTGATCAACAAGATGCTGGAAGACCGGAAGCGCTACAATGGACGTCCACATCCAAGACTTCGCATTCGCACAGCAGGACAACCTCGCCTCCATGCTCCTCCTGCTGCTCCTCTAGGAGTAGTAGTAGCCGCAGCACCTCGTCCTACTGCTCCTACTATTGATCCTGGAGGAGCCTTTAGGAGATTGCCTGGAAGAGTAGTGGATCGCGAAGCCATTGTCCGACATGAACACGAACGAGCTGATCGACTAGCTGTACAAGAAGCAGCAGGTTAACTTGCTTTTTGTTGTTTGATATCTGGTTAACATTGATATCCGGAACATTGTTTGTTGAGCTTATCACCATGGTGGCACAGTTTAGCAGTGCCGGACTTGTATTTTTGTGTGTTTTTTCTCACTGTAATGTGGACTTAGTGATTTTAACCTCCTACTTAAGATTAAATTTGCCTGACGTAGACCCTAGTAGTTACCCTACTGTCTCATTTGTAGTCTTATTCTAAGGTGGGTATGTTCACAATACTTTCATGGAATTCATTATGTGCTTTAATAACTGCTACTATTGTTAGTAGTACGTGCTTCCTAATTATTCATAATTCCACAATACCGCATTAGGGATGGAGCTACAATTTACATCATTATCTTCTACTGTCCGCATTATTATTTTTTATTATTCATCTTGTATGTACCAGTAATACTGTAAACTCATTCTTTGTAGTAAACTCATTCTTTGATCTTTGATCACACCGCAAATGATGGCCTTTCTTTTGATAACGTCTCAAATAAAAAGAAGTTCTCGTGCTGCAACAAGAGTCGGGATAAGTGGCAGAAGAACTATGACGACAATAACACCATCATTTCAAGAGCTGGAAGAAAAGTACCCTCGTCACAGAGTGGCTCTGAAGAATGGTGAGACATTGAGTTACGTCGATGTAAATTGTGCTCAACTTTATTCACCAGAAACTTACCAGGCAGTGGTAGCGCCAAGTCACACGCTGATTGTTATTCCTGGATACGGTTGCGACTCCAAATACAATGCTTTTACACTGGCTCGGTATGCAGCATTTCGAGATCACCGGATTGTTGGAGTAGATCCAAGAGGCTATGGGGACTCAACGCAACACACAGAGAATTGGTCGCACGAAGAAAATTCTCAGGATATCAAGCTGTTTATGGAGGAATTGGAAATTCATAAAACCATGGTGTTGGGATATTCCACAGGAGGAGGTCCAGCAGCTTGGTTGGCCTTGAACTATCCCGAGCATGTAACTGCTGTCTTTATGGTCAGTGCTTTGCCTCTGAATGGTATGCATACTTCCCTTTTATCAAATACGGGCAAAGCTACCGGAAAGCTACTGATAACCAAAACGGATGCCATTGATTATGTGGTCCAGTTCATGACTCCCAACATTCACACTGCTAAAATTGAAAAGTTCCGTTTTGTTGTTGGAGCCGTTTGTCTCGACAAGGCCAATCTTCCACCCAACACAGACCGAGGCTTTCAACTATACCACGAAGCTGCCATGAAACATCAAGCAAGAGCTCCGGCTCTTTATGCTAACAATGCATTTAACGTTACACCCATCCAAACACCTATATCTCCTCCAAAACCTCATGTTTTGTCAAAATTAAAGTGTCCCATGGTCATCATTCATGGTGCCAACGACGCCCTTATCAAGACAAGACAGGTTCGAGCTGTAACAGAACTGGCCATGGTAGAACGATGGGCACCCAAGGGCCTACTTGCCTACTACGAAATTCCGGAATGTGGACACATGTTCATGTACGATAACCCGCAAGGATTTCAAACAGTATACCGACGAGCCTTGGAGATGCAAGTGGAAAAAACAGTGTCTAAACTGTAGCAAACCAAGATATAAACCTTAGAGATGAACTATAGAAGCACAGCTAAATAAATATTCCTATGGCAAGACATATCGCTTCAAAGAATCCGTAGAATACCAAAGGATGGGCGTAGTACTGCCGGCACTAACGATAGATTCATTGTGCTTTGCCCCAGACCTTCGTTGTGTCGAATCTATCGGAAGTTTCCCGTAAATACTGCATTGCACTGTTTCTACTACCTCAAGACATCTATAAAAACATCAGCGAGCCATTCGTTGACTTCACTTTCGTCGACACTAGCCTGTCCACGGAGACGTTGAATATTTTCCGTTGATGGATGCGATTTCCCATAAAGGTGAAGGCTCACGGCATGCGCAAACTGTAGAAACTGCATAGCTTCCAGGTCATTGTTGCTGCCAACGACAGGACCAACCAGTCCATCAAGGCGCAGATTATGAGCAAAGTCGCAAACCTTTCCGAGGTCTTTGGCCGTTTGACACTGCAAAAGCACCAGCGATCGGGGTGCATGATTGCACCAAGAGTGAACAGATGTTCCATGACTTTTTGAAATTTCTGACCCTACAGACAGAAACGATTTCTTAAGTGATTTCATTGATCCTTGAAGCATTTCGTCCATGGTCATAACCTCGCCGTCTGTGCGTAGTGGTACAACTTGGTGATTGTTGGCGGATGCTGCGCAGTATAATAGCTCACCAAGAGCAGCGATGGTTGCACTCCGTACTTCGAGGATATCCATATCAACCTCATTTTCTCCGCTACTAGACCGACTTTCATCTCCATGGTCCATGTCATTCCCATCCAGTTCCATCAAGGACGACAGAATGACGTGCAGACCTTCTTCAAACAAAGACATCACCACCACAGATCTTGCATCATTATCATTGTTTGTAGACGTTTCCACCACCAAAGGAATAGGGAATTGACTAGTGTCCGTTGCTCCGAGCGCTACGTGCTGCCCCAAGGATGCCAAAGCCCGGACCAAAGCTAGACGTGCTGCCGCCAGACGTAATCTGGGAGTAGCAAACAATGACTTGAGGGCAGCCTGGGGCGTTGGCGACGACGACATAATTATCTGGGAATCGTCCAAATTCGGCGCAGTAGTGTGTGAAATAGGATTATTTTTGTTCGTGGAAGTCTTCATTGCCGATGCCTCCTTCCTCATCATTAGTAGTATCTTCTGCACTGCATATCTTCCGAGGAGAACGGCATTCATAATATTTTCCGCGTTTTCGTAGCTTTTATCCACGTACGTTTTTGCATACACCTGATCGATTCGAAACTTACAAAGGCAAATTTGGACCTCGACGTCCAAAATGGGACTATGTTGCTTGAATGAAGTCTCTGCCCACCGTAGAAAATTTAAGGCTCCTCTCCAATCACCAATACTTTCGAGACGAAGAGCCACTTGAAGAATCCTTGTGGCAGTTAAGCCCGCAGCAGAGGGTATCCGACCTGCAGCAGTACTATCAGGTGACCTTTCTCTCACAAGAATAAGATTAAGAACAGAGCCAAGCGCCTTGGCCACGCTAATGTGCATTCTTTCCAAATCGAAATTATCATGAATGCCTTTCTGCTGTACTATTGTATTCACTCCAAAGAGTAGCCAAAGCAAAGCCGATTCCGTCGCCGGCTTGATGATCCATTTGTATTTCAAAGTCGTGGCTCCCGGTGGAGCCATGTTATATTCAGGAGCGACCGCTTCGCGCAGATGAATTTCCACTGCATCGCTGATTAACACGGAGGATAGATCGTACAGATCTAGAAAAGTTTCCTCGGTGCCCATGCCATCGTTGTACTTTTGCAGCTTGGTACCACATTCCGCTTTCCCATTAAGAATACGGAAGTTTTTATGATGTGAATATGCTTCAAATTTGGACACGAGTGCCAACCAAGCCGCACGTTCCGCAACTTCTGTGCAAGATGACGAAGACGAGGACACCATTGAAAGCATCAGCGACGAAGCTTTGGAAATTTCTGAAGCTGGCAAGTACGAAAGCATTTCTGCCCAAATCTCGGGTGAAATAAACGACATTGTTGTTATTAGTACATTCGGATTCACGCTCATGTCTGATATTTCGTTTGTTGTTGATACAACAATGCTAAAAAGAAGGCTTCCTTTTGTGGCAATGCACCGACAACGGTAGAGGCTTCTTGATGAGTGAGATCTGCAGTTGTTTAACGTTTGCTTTTTGCTTGCTTGTTACGATGTTCGTTACGGTTCGTCTGTCGCATTCGATGATGGAATAAATTCAGGCATTCTTATTTCTGATTTCACAGAAGAGGAGTAGAAGTGCGCGCGTTCGCAAACGTTCGACTGTTTTTGAATCTACGGACAGGCGCTTACCCGGACGTTACTTTTTAACGGAAGAAATCTTTTAGATTTGTTTTGACGTATGAATGATAGTGACAACTAAAAGTACAACCATAGCTATGATGCCATCATGATGATGCAACGAAGTCACTTTCGATGAAATTATTATTAGACTAAGACCTATCGTACTCGAGCGAAATATCTCCCTTTGACTTTGAACTTTGACACTATTTTTTATAATATTTTTAAGCCAACAAACTCGGATTTCACACCAGGGAAGAACATTGACGATATTGAAGACAACTAAAAGTCTGTTCCATTCAATGCTGTAACAGCCACCCCATACCCCATCCCATATACACACACAAAATGAGATTTATCATGGCCATTGGTCTTCTATTGTCTTGCATCTCGTATCAGTTCTGTTTGTCGGCAGCATTTTCTCAGGCCAAGAATGATAGTAGAAGTAGTAGTGGTAGTAGTAACAGCGCAGTCACCACTACTACTACCACCACCACCGCTACCAATTCCGGCAGAGTTATTTATGAAGTATGTTTGTCTCCTGGTTGTATAGCCGATGGTGCTGAAGCTACCTTTTCGAAATTGCAAGCCATTGCACCAGCTGGTGTGGAAATCAAAAAAGGTGACTGTTGCTCGCTGTGCGGCAACGGTCCCATTGTTATGTGCCCAAACAAAAAGACGACAACGGTGAAACATCGAAAAGTCAAGGGCCAAAAGATTATGCAGTTACTCATGAATGCAGATACGAGCAATGATAGTGGTGGCGTTGATGAGAAGGATGATGCTGCTGGTGCCAGGCTACAATTGACAGTACCAGAGGAATTAATCCAAGGATACGAAATGAGCGTCGAAGCAGAAGATGCCTTGAAGTGCAAAGATTACGAACATGCCATATCATTATACGAACGGGCCATCAATACTGCTTTTCGGTCGGCCCTTGACGTTCAAATGGCACGAGAAAAGGCTGAAGGAAAGGCCCTGGTCACGGATTCGACGGGCATACCCATCGGTCTCGTGTGGATGGTCAAAGCTCGACGAAACGAGGCCATTGCACGCATGGCATTGGGAGATCTCGATGGCGCTGTCTTGGCTGCCCAGGGGTCTTGCAATATTGGACGCAACCGCTGTCCTCAATCGCTGGAAACCCTAGCAGAAATTTATGAAAAACGGGGCGATAAAGCCGAAGAATTGCAGGCCCTCAATAATCTGTTTGAGCTAAAAGTAGATGCGGACAATATGTCACGACAAGAAGAAAATAAGCGACGGGAACTTGGTTTTCGAAGAGATAAGCTACAACGAGAATTATCGTAAATCTTGTATATATAGAACATAGAATGCTAATAGGACGCCACAAAGGTTTGTCTTTGTAACACACTGAATCCATCTGCAGTGGCAGGCAAAAACAATCTCTTGATTTTTCGGCAAAACATAGAAGTCAAGATATCGTGCGAGCTAGGTCACTTTTATGAGGATGGACAACCAAAGAAAGTCACAGGGTTTCCTCGTAGATTTCGAATGAGCCTTTTGCAGTTCCAGAGAGCTGGTACTCTGCTCACCCGCTTCCGCCGAAATTGTAAATCGCCAATGAAGCTGCACCTAGGCGAATTCTGAATTGCTACAAAATAAAAGATCCACAGTTGTTACCAAACAAAAGTAGTTAGCCGGCCATTGTGAGTATCTACTAGTACCGATTTGGAAGAACAAACGTACGAGAAGATAAGTGGCTTGTGATGGGTACGACTAAAGTAGTTAGCCGGCCATTGTGAGTACTGATTTGGAGGAGAGAAAAACACGAGAAAATGGTGGCTTGTGATGAGTATTGTCACATCACGAGCTCCCAATGCGTTTCGAGGGGTGATGCTTTGTTCAATATGAACAAAGTTATGGTTGCCGTTTTGGTCCATGTTTGAGCTTAACTAGACGTTGTGAACACCTTAACAACACGTCGCCTCCAAACCGCTCTGACAGTAATTCATTCTAAAAATAGTATTTCACTTCCAATTTTTGGGAGAAGTGGGGAAGATTCCTTGCAACCAATTTCCTCCTTGTCGTTGCTAGACTCCTCTTCGTCGTCCTCTTCGGAACTCGAGGACGACTCCTCGTTGTCCGTGGACACTTTCAGCGCAACAGCATCCCATTCTGTAATAATGGTAATGTAGGATAGACAGCCTCCAGCTATGACGTATCCAGATGCCACTGCGGACGCTAGTCCCTGCAGGTCAAAATGACAAACCAAGGTAAAGAGGGCCGCCAAGGGCAAGCAAATTCCCCAACTGCTCAGCGCCATTATCCATGTTGCCAAAACAAATTTGTTCTGTGCTCCGAGAATATACCAACAATTCATTCCAAAAACCATTGTAACATTGGCAACACCTACAAATGGAATTAGTTCCTTTAACAGCTGTTGCAAGGCAGGATCCTGTGTGAACCATGCTGGAATGATATTTTCCAGAGAAAAAGTAATCACCGAAATGATCAAAGCCACCAGTAATCCAAGAAATAGTGATTTGTAGGTAGACCTTTCTGCTAACACGGCGTTATTGTTTCCCAGATGCAGTGATATTCTAATTTCGGCAGCCTCGCCAACTCCCTCCGAAATGGACGAAAAGAGATCCCACAGCGTACCCAAAATGGCCCACGTAGCAGCTTCTGCTAGGCCGATAGAGCCGGCAAAACAAGTCAAGACAGCCCATTCAGCTTGTCCTAGTACTTCTGCACCTGACAGAGGCAGAGCGGTGGTAAGCAATGGTCGAAGGGCGGATGGGTTGTGAATTATGGCAAGTTTTCCAAAGAGACCACGGTAGTACGGCACCAAATAACCTTTGCAGTAAGAAACTATCAGAATAACAACAAACGTGACCAGTGACATGGCACTGTTCACCCAGCCGACCATCTCCAAGGTTGGTTCAAAGATTTCTGGATAGTGGAGAAGAATGGCCAACACCAGAACCGTCACAGCGCCATCGACTACTGTGATCGCCGACCCTACGGAGGCGTACCCTTCAATGTCCCATAGTACGACGATGACGTCCATGAGGCCGTTGAGCACGACACCCCACAGGAAGGTTCGAACATAGTCCTGTGCCAGTGAAGCAGTGTGATCGTCGCCCCAATTCAAAAGAAGGATGGTATCGTCCATGAAGAAATACCAAAAGCACATGACGGGAATGTTCATCGATACGTACAGTAATGCCGCCAGCTGCGAATATTGTCCACCCAGAGTGTAATTTTCTGCTCCTACAGCATGAGACGAGAGTGTCGCACAGGCTACAATAGTAATAATAAAAGTCGAGAACACGAGGTATAGGAAAATTGACGACGAGTGATTAGTATGTTGCATATCACTGTTTGTCATGAAGAAGAGTCTATTTTGGGGAATTGGGATGATACACGCACGAATGCAACAAACGCACGTACCATGAATTGGTCCCATCAATATACCGTCTGTAAGCTCTAGCAGCAGATGTACCATGGCATAGGCGACTACATCATTGCCGTTTCCTATATACTGGGCAATCATTATCAAAACAATCAATGAAAATATTTGGGTCGAGGCAATGGACAAAGTATAAGGAGCCGCCAGCTTGAGAATGCGTTTTGTTTCCTTGTCCCAGCGTACAATAGTCCGAAGAAATTGAAAAGTGTTGTTGCCATTATTCTTGCCATTATTACTAGTGTTGTTGGAAGGGACAGAGCTACCATTTTGTTCTGATGATATTGTTGTGGCGTGCTGCTTGCCAAACGAATGCAGAAGCCATGGCAATGCAACCACCATTACGGCGAGACAAAAGGTTGCGGTTCCCAATAGCAGCCAAGGACCTTCATTGACCGTATAGGGACTACGTTCAAAGCCGACATGGTCATCATTGTCATCATCATCCATGATAACATCTAGTATGTGTTATCGTTCGTAACGAATATAATTATCGATGCTTGTGCTGTTGTAGTTTGTAGCCTTGTCTTGTGTTAGTTGCACCGGGAAAAACCGAAACTGCGAATCTTAAAAAAAAAAACAAGAAGCAAGATGCTTTTTGGTGCCAAAGGATTCCATTTATTAGGGCTAGCGTTTCTGATTATGTAAGCACGTGTGTATCATCAAGGCTGGATTAAAGTTCACTTGTCCGTTGTCTGATTATGTTAAAGAGATACAGTGTACCTGGTACTGCTACTAGTAGACTACTGTAGTACCAGGTACCGTACTAAACATGACCCATGCTGTAGTAAACATGACCCATGCTGTCGGCACGTGTTTCGCCCTCTTAGCATGAAGCCATTAGCCCTAAATGAACCCATGTTTTCCTTAATTACTTTCTCCGAGAAAGAGAGAACAGAAACGAGTCTTACGAGCGAGTCTCTTCAATCTTAAGAAGTAAACCCATGCAAAAATTTGGCGTCGCGACAGCTTATCCCGGAGAAAGAATAATAAGTACAACAACGAGAGAAGTTGTGGTTGAAGGAAGCACTACTGTGACATGATCATTCCAATAAAATAATCAAAGAACCAATAAATGTGCATTATTTTTCTTGAACAGCCATGCAAAGCCCTGATTACAGTACCACGATGCTGACACCAGAGGGTAACATCATGATATCAGTGGAAGAAGGCGACACGATCAAGCAGGAAGAAGAGGAGAATCACGGTGGACAACCGACTGAGGGCACATTTCTTCTTGCTGTCTCGGGCCTTTCTTCTCGTCCTGTATCACCACTCGTATCACCACAACTATCGCCATTGTTCGGTGGCACCATTGCCAAAAAGAAAAAACGCCGTTATTTCCTTTTGTCACGTGGAACCAGACGTCAACTTCGTCGTAAAATCCGGCGATGGAAACGATTTTGCTTGGAGTATTCCTTGCTGGAGCACGCGATGTTCTTTTTGGGAACCTTGTGTGCTGTGTTGGCTGCCGTAATGGATGTCCAAGAAGCCATTGCCTATAGTGATGATGATGACGACGACGACAGCGATGACAGGAGCAATGGGGGAAGCAATCCATTGTTGGTTTGGAATATCACCAAATTTCTTTGGGTGGCTTCGACCCTCTTTTATTTGCTGGATACAGTGTTGGAATATGATTTTAATTTTTTTTCGCGTTGGCAGCAGCAACAACAGCCGCGAAATGACGTTGATTCCAATGAACACAAACAAGAAGAACAAGAACGCCAACATCGCTTTAATGTCCCAGCTCTTTTTGGTCTGGGTGCCTTATTTGATCTCTTCTCGTCATTGTTTGAGGATGAAAGCTCACCATGGCTAGGATTTTGTTCCGAAGTCTTGTGTGTCCACTTTTTTCTCTTTTGTGCTATTTTTACAATGAATCGACACTTTATTCCGGCTGACGAAAGGACTTCCCAACAAACAACGACGAGGTATATGAAACTCATGATGCTCGGTGATTCCTTGTTCTTATTGGGAGCCCTGCTTGATACCGCTGCCAGTTACGGCGATCATCCTACGGTATCAGATGAAGAGGGTCGGACACAGTGGATCTTCAATGCATCCCTGAGCTTAGCGAGTAGTCTAACCTGGATGGTGGATTCCATCTTGTATTTGCTGGCGGATTTCCTCGAGGACGATGACGATGACGACGACGAAGATGAAAAATATGCAGATGAAAATTCTAGGCTGCTTCAGTCCGGACTTTATCCAATGGATTATACTGGCTCCTCCTTCAAAGAATCTGACGAGGAACATCATGACGGAGATACCGAAGCATGTTCTCTTGATAACACTACAGAAGACGGTGGACGAATTATTCGTATTTGCGAATCAGAAGATAATTCTCAAGTCTAAATCCCTCGCCGTTTAAGGTTTCCATGGTGCCTTCTACATAAGCGGGGGGTACCAACTTGGAAGATGACGAATGAACGTGTTTTGGATATGACCTGCCTGCCTGCCTGCCTGCCTGCCTGCTGGTTGGGGAACTCGCTTGTTCTCCGGTATAGTATTTGATTCTGGAAATTTATACGAACCGTTGACTGGACGAGCCAGGTGGGCGATGGCACTATATGTAGACTAATGTATAGACCTTCATTTACATTTGGGTGAACTGGACTATTACTTTTATTTTGAGTTTCCTACTTGGTGCGAAACATGAAACCTCACATTCCGTTTAAAAAACGTTACCGTACAATCGGCTTTCAACTCGCAATTACATACCGAGTATTACTTTTATTAATTATTGTCAGTCAGTCGACTGCCTTTTTTTGTTCATCCGTGCATCATTGTGGTTTGGTACTATGCTCATTTCAATTGTGGAAATGGTCTGGCCTTTGTACGCTGTCATTGGATTTTTAACAACACAAAACAACGGCAATTAAACTATAAAATCTTTCAACCATGACAAACAGACACCCTGCTATACCTGTCGGGATATAATAAATTGTATGTTGACCTACTGGTTCGATCCAGCACAAGCTAATGATACAGAAAAGAAGAGAAGTACAGTTTTTATTCGATCTCTGTCGCAATGGCACCATCTGTTTCAATCAACGATATGAAAGATACGACCGAGGAAACTCATTTAGAATATCCTACGGGTTCTTCAGTACCCTTTCCTTATTCAACTCCGTATCCTCAACAAACAGCCTTTATGGATACACTTTTGAATTGTTTGAAACAAAAAGAAGATCAAGATGATGAGTTGGAGAAGGAAAGTGCAAACACCAGCACAGGCCCGAGGAAAAAACAGCGAGCAGCTGTCATGATGTTGGAAAGTCCGACTGGTACAGGGTAGGTGTATGCTGTCTAACAAGGCTTGCTGTCTTTGTGCCATGTATTCAAAATTTCTTTTGATTGGCTTGACTCATTTCCTTCGTTTTGAATTTTGTCCCTATATAAAACATCAAAAAACACGCACGTACAGGAAATCTTTATCTCTGGCATGCAGTGCCCTGGCTTGGCTCAAGTACTGCGAGCAAAGAGATTTGGCATGCACCTCTAACACCAGCACCGACAACCCAGTCCCCTCCACTAGCAGCCTCAACGAGAATCAACAAGGCAATGATGATTGGTGGAATGCTTGGGTCCCTCCAGAAACGACCCAAAAAGAACAGGATTGGAAGGACACCAGGCAAACAGCCACCAAAGCCCGACAAGAATTGCAAAACGAATTGGATTTGTGGCGGTCCAAAATCTACGGGGACGGAGCCACGAAAGATCGGGCTCATCAACGACGGGAAAACTTTGCCCGATCAGCCGTTACAGTGACCAAAATGGCCGAAAAAGTGGGACGGAAACGCGTTAAACGAACCAAGACAAAAGCGGAACTCCTACAACAACAGCAACGGCAACAACAGCAAGAAGACTATTGTTTAGACGATTATAATTCCGATAATGATTGTGGTAGCCGTCAAGTAGGAGAGGATGATGATAGTGATACGGATGATGATACCAAAAGGTCTACCGAATTAGGAGGAGCTTGTGAAGATCACAAGAAAGTAGCTTCACAATTGCTCAATGGACATCGTCTGGATGGATCCTACCGCGATAGCAATCGTCATCGTCAGTACCAGCAGCAGCAAAAACTACAATCGAACAACACCATCGCCAATGTTGTTCCTGGTTCGGGTGTACGCAAAATCATCTATGCGGCTCGAACGCACTCACAGTTGTCACAATTTGTGGGAGAGCTACAACGAACAGCCTGGGGAGATAAAATCAAGGTGGTGGCACTTGGTAGTCGACAGCTCTTGTGTGGCAACAAACAACTAAAAAAATTACATCCTACCGAATCGTCCTTGACGGAAGCCTGCTTGGATTTGAAACAAGGGAAGGTAAGTACTTCCAACATAAATGGCTCTCATAAGGCAAGTACCGTGGAACCAAAGAAGCGTTCCAAGAATGGCTCCTCCAATAATAAGACCAGTGGATGTCCTTTACTGGAATCTAAAGAAGCTGTGTCGACTCTGGGGCTCCATTTGCTGACAACACCCTCGGACATTGAAGATGCGGCACGATTGGGATCGGCATCGCATACTTGCGCCTATTATGCATCTCGGAATGCACTGACGGCTGCTGAAGTTGTTGTGTTGCCTTATAGCATGCTATTGTCAAAGCCAACACGCGACGCAATTGGATTATCATTAAAGGGATCGCTCGTTGTGGTAGACGAAGCGCACAATCTACCGGAAGCCCTACGACAACTCAATTCCTCACAGCTATCCTTGCCAGTTGTCAAGGCAGCCATGCAACAATTGACACGATACACACAAGCCTACGCTCAGCGTTTGGCTGGCCGGAATCTAATGTACTTGGGAAATCTCCGAAAATTGCTTCAAGCCTTTGCCAAACACTTGAACGATGGTGGGACCAACTTTGTCAATGCAGTACTACAGCAGAAAGAAAATTCTAACACTTCGCTTCAGAAGAGCTCCATGGCCAAGAAACGAGCTCTGCTGTCAACCGGAGAATTCTTACTGGAATTGAAGCTCGACAATATCAACCTCTTCAAGCTATTAAGATATTTGGAGCGTTCTCGGCTCTCTCAAAAACTGCTCGGATTCACTAGTGCCAAAAACAAAGACGATGAAATCGAGCAGGCTCCCGACGATGCAGGTCTCTCGAAGCACGTGTCTGCCATGTCCATCGTGCAAACATTTTTGGAAAAGCTTAACCTCAAGGGTCAAGAAGGGAAAGTTGTCACAGACTGGCCAGCCCTTTCAGTAGACAATAACAGTCGTGTTCAGCATCCCACACTACGCTATGTATTGCTTCATCCGGCCTCATGCTTCGATAATGTGCTAGACGAAGCTCATGCATTGGCACTAGTTGGTGGTACGCTTGCTCCTTTTGGTCATGTCGCAGCCGAACTTTTGGCCTCGGAAAAGCAGACCAAGGGACAAACGAACGAATCTTCATTTCTTCACCTGGCATCCAAAGCTGACGCCAGTTTCAAATCCCAGGTGAGCAGTAATGATGAAAACGACAGCAGCAACATGTCCTTCGTGTCTTCCCAGTTTGCAGCCTTTACATGTGACCATGTCGTACCTTCTAGCAACGTATTGGTCAAATGTCTTTCCTTTGGTCCTGGCGGTCAACGAAAGTTCGACTTTCGTCACCAATCACGAATGTCTCCAGATCTCTGTCAGGAACTCGGGAGTGCTCTTTTAAACATTGCAAAGGTTGTACCGAATGGTCTCGTGGTCTTTCTACCTAGCTATTCCTACGAAGCTCACCTGGTCTCAGAATGGCAGAAGTCAGGTCTGTGGAATCAACTCAACGATCGAAAAAAAATCTTTCGAGAGCCCAAGAGCGCTCAGCGCTTGGAATTTACGCTTCGAATGTTTGCTGATGTTGCATCTAAAGACAGGATGACCAGCAAGAACGCAACTACGAATGAAGGCATCGGTGGAGCTCTACTTCTAGCTGTCATTGGAGGGAAAATGTCGGAGGGTATCAACTTGGCAAATGAAATGGCACGGGGAGTAGTCATCGTTGGTTTACCCTACCCCGATATTACGGATCCAGAGCTGCAGGAAAAAATGGCTATGATGGAGAAACATGGAGTTGGGGGTCTGTCAGGGAGAGACTACTACCAAAATCTATGTATGCGAGCCGTGAACCAAAGTATCGGGAGGGCTATTCGGCACGCCAGCGACTATGCTTCGATTTTTCTGTGTGATTATCGTTACGCCACCCAGCAACACATTTGGTCTCGTCTTCCCAAGTGGCTACGGAATGCTGCTGGCGGACAACCACCGCAGCAAGGTCGGCAAACCTATCCATCTTTGGAGGTGGACCTTGAGTACTTCTTTCGTCACAAGACGTGCAACAAGTCATGCTAGCAGACAAAATCTAAGACTCTTTTGTTTTCCAGAGCTTGGCGAGGTTTTGGATTCATAACTTGGTTGATGGATGTTTGTGATCAGCATGTCACATGGAGACTCTACCTTTGATTCATTCCATAAAAAGTCCCGTGCATGCAGCTGATCCTGAAGATTTTGCTGCAGTTGTTGTTGTTGTGACTGTTGTTGTCGTTGCTGTAGTTCTAGATGCTGCTGGAGAGAATTGAATTGTCCCCAAACGGCCTCGTTGCTGTGTCTAGCCAAGGTTGAGCTGGCAGCAGCAATGCGAGAAAAGTCTTGAATATTCATATTTGGAAAGCTCCCGAGATCTGTGTTCGCGTTGAATAGGGGAGAACCCGGAAACAGCTGATTGCCAATGGTGTTCGAGTTTCGAGACGCTAAAAAAGTGTCCAGTGGCTGCCCTGTAAAGCTTGGGCCCGGCGCGGATGGTGCTCTAAGCTTCTTCGGGTTATCTAAGGTTCTCTTTGAATCCGTTTGGCGCTTGTTCGAGATACCTTCAGTAGTTTTTTTCTCCTTTCCGATTCGCATTTCGCTGAGAATCTTGGAGGCTTTTCTCCCGGCTCTGAATGATTTGAAAAATTGCGAACGAGTTTATGAGCTTCCTAGATAGGCAGATTGACATTGGAAGAAAAAATGAGACGCAGCAGAGCTTACATCTGGTTTCCTACATCGTGCCAAAGGCTTTCCTCGCCTTTGGCTGGATCTGTCTTCGTCAAGAACCGACCTGCGGGCTTTTGTGCCCTCCATTGGTGAATGATATTGGCAATTATTTGGGATTTTCCTTTCCGATTTGCAGCGGCCCAGTACTGTTCCTGAAACATTTCAATCAAATGGCGAAAGCTGTTATTTCCAATGTGATAGTTGGTGTCTCCACCTCTTCCAAACTACACAACACAGCAGCGAAATTTTTAGTTTGAGGATTATCTGTACAAAAACAATATCTATCTCTACAATTCCTCTTGGAAGTAGATACACTTACCATTACATCTGATATTGATTCAGCCATCAAACGAAGCCAAACAGAGAGACAGGGAAAGTGAGTGAACGACAAGACGAAGACAAGTCTGAAAGAGGCGATACTACTGAAAGCTACAGCCGCGCGGGTGTCCTATCACCTATGACCTACCATTGATCCCGGGATGCTTGATACCGGACAGCCCTTCTTGATGTGGACGATCCTGGCACTGTTTTCTTTGCCCTTTACGCTTGGATCCTTCCATCAATGTCTTTTTTTTATCCAACAGCCGTTGATATAGAATAAACTTGATATCGAAAATACAGATTTTGAAAGCTTATCAACCCTTTATTATTTACACGGGTACTGTGATTACGTGGTGAACAAAAGCATCTCCGTATGTGGCCTTAAAACAAATAAGGCGAGCCATTTTTTATTAAGGCCATTCCCTTTGATTTTTATGGATGGGTTCCTAAAGCAAGTCAGTTTCATGATTATGTCTGTCGCTTGACGACTTAGTCTTATTCTTTCAGTCATCTTTTGTTAAGTGGTGAAGTGCCGAGCAAAAGAATGCCTAAACAAAAATATGATTACACTGTATAATTTTTTCTGTACAGTACCAGGTACTACACCTCAGTCGCTTCGATCAATGATTCATCATTTAGGAGCACAAGAACATGATCTGTGTTTGAACGGAATCAATGGATCGGCCTACGGTAGCTACTACTAATAGTACTAGTGGTAGTTCTGGTAGTACGTACCGGTAAGAATAAAATAAGACCAGGTCTAATCATCGAAAGCCAGACTCTCATTGCAAATCAGATTGCCTACCAGGTAACTCTTAGCAACCATTAATGAATTTTCAAATTACTAGTAGTACCATGGTACCGTAGATTCTAAAGCGCCTGTCAGACGGTTGTCATTTTTATCCGAGCACTCCAAACCAGGAAGCTTGATAAGTGCTTAACACAGTTGAAGTTTGAGAAGCCAGTGAGGCAGCCAGCGTGTAAGTGTTCCCTCAAATAATCAAGGTACTGGTACCGTACCAGGTACTAGCTGAGAATGATTGAAGCCATGCAGACCTTTTTGACTCCTCCGCGCCCCTACTCAAAGTTTTGTTCTTTGACCAGGCCCATTTAGGTTGAGGCATTGTCGCTGGAGGTTATTATTGTGGTTCTCGTTGATTAGATATTCCAGATTTTTCATCATTTCAGTCGATCCGACGATGCTGCCCTCGGACTCAATAGAATTAAGGCGGGAAAGAAAGTATTTTGACGACGCACACAAGACTCTATCAGTTTCTTGGTATGGTATCCATCTGTTATCACCATTCCCGGGATATGGAAAAATCCCGGGGCTGCGTATCCAATTTTCCGGGATATCCATATCCCGGGCTTGTTTGACGATTTAGTGATCACCAATTCAGGGATATTGAAAAATCACGGGATGTATTTTATGCTTATACTCGGAATGAATAGTTTAATGTTACATTGTATTTAGATGAATTAAATTAAAGTGGTTCAGCAGCTACCTGTTAAATACTAGCTTAAAAGGGCTTGACCGTTTTATTTTAATACACAAACGAATACTCAAACGAATACGTTTATTCGAATACAACTAGCAAGAATATTGGTACGATTTTCAAACCAAACAGCTTAACTACTAGTAATGAATTAAATTAAAGTGGTTCAGCAGCTACCTGTTAAATGCTACTCAAACGAATACGTTTATTCGAATACAACTAGCAATATCGGTACGATTTTCAAACCAAACAGCTTAACTACTAGTAATGAATTAATACACCAATACACGAATACACGAATACACGAATACACGAATACACGAATACACGAATACACGAATAGACATACAACTAGCAATATCGGTACGATTTTCAAACCAAACAGCTTAACTACTAGTAATGAATTAATACACGAATACACGAATACACGAATACACGAATACACGACGAATACGTTTATTCGAATAGTAATGAATTAAATTAAAGGGGTTCAGCAGCTACCTGTTAAATGCTAGCTTAAAAGGGCTTGACCATTTTATTTTAATACACGAATACACAAATGCACGAATACACGAATACGTTTATTCGAATGAATTAAATTAAAGGGGTTCAGCAGCTACCTGTTAAATGCTAGCTTAAAAGGGCTTGACCATTTTATTTTAATACACAACTAGCAATATCGGTACGATTTTCAAACCAAACAGCTTAACTACTAGTAATACGTTTATTCGAATGAATTAAATTAAAGGGGTTCAGCAGCTACCTGTTAAATGCTAGCTTAAAAGGGCTGGGCCATTTTATTTTAATGCACAAACGAATATTATTCGAATAATGAATTAAATTAAAGGGG
>Ga0210036_1002935_pt1 | contig 17355 bp, 10 predicted proteins | sample CryGeymeta201515_FD_185469 | JGI IMG/M metagenome (GOLD analysis project Ga0210036, IMG submission 185469) | Groundwater microbial communities from Crystal Geyser aquifers in Utah, USA - Crystal Geyser metaG 2015-15 (SPAdes) (version 2) | ecosystem: Environmental > Aquatic > Deep subsurface >...
ACACAAAATAGTTTGTTAAGAAATAGTTTTGTTAATTAAAGAAGCTCGGCGTAGTCTGCGACTACGTCGAATGATTAAATCTTAACATATTACTAATCAGTTATAAACCTTGTAAATAAATTGTCTAAAAACTGAACTGTGTAAGATTGACGTTTTACAAAAGCAATAAGTAAAAATAGAAAATATGGCCGACGTAGTCACAGACTACGCCGAGCTGTTGCTACGCCGAACCACAGACTGAACACAAAATAGTTTGTTAAGAAATAGTTTTGTTAATTAAAGAAGCTCGGCGTAGTCTGCGACTACGTCGAATGATTAAATCTTAACATATTACTAATCAGTTATAAACCTTGTAAATAAATTGTCTACAACGCGGCGGTACAAGATTAACGTTTTACAAAAGCAAAAAGTAGAAATAGAAAATATGGCCGACGTAGTCACAGACTACGCCGAGCTGCAGAGTGTGATTGACGTTTTACAAAAGCAAAAAGTAGAAATCAGAAAGTTTAGCCGACGTAGTCACAGACTACGCCGAGCTGTTGCTATGCCGAACCACAGACTGAACACAAAATAGTTTGTTAAAAAGTAATTGCGTTGTACTAAGAAGCTCGGCGTAGTCTGCGACTACGTCGAATGATTAGTCTTGACATATTACTAATCAGTTATAAACTTTGTAAATAAATTGTCTAAAAACTGAACTGTGTGAGATTTAAGTTTTACAAAAGCAAAAAGTATAGATCAGAAAGTTTAGCCGACGTAGTCACAGACTACGCCGAGCTGTCGCTACGCCGAGCCACCGATCGAACACAAAATAGTTTGTTAAAAAGTAATTGCGTTGTACTAAGAAGCTCGGCGTAGTCTGCGACTACTTCGAATGATTAGTCTTTACATATTACTAATCAGTTATAAACTTTGTAAATAAATTGTCTAAAAACTGAACTGTGTGAGAATTACGTTTTACAAAAGCAAAAAGTATAGATCAGAAAGTATGGCCGACGTAGTCACAGACTACGTCGAGCTGTCGCTAAGATTAGTATAACAACATAAAAAAAGCCGAAATCGTCCTTACAACAATTTCGGCTTTTTGCCTGACCTTAAAAATAAGAATTTAAAGATCAGTTATTTACCATTTTTTCCTGTTTGCTTTGGGCATCGAGCACGGCAAGGGTGATCATATTCACGATTTCCGAAACGGAGCTTCCCATCTGCAGGATATGAACGGGTTCTTTCAGTCCGTTGAGGATGGGTCCTATCACTTCAAACTTACCCAGTTCCTGCATCAGCTTATAGGCAATATTGGCTGATTCCAGGTTGGGGAAGATAAGGGTATTGGCTGGTCCGTCAACGAGTTTAGAGAAGGAGAACGACTCTTGCATCAGCTCAGGATTGAGGGCTGCGTTCACCTGAATTTCGCCATCAACGATCATATCAGGATAATGTTCATGGAGGTATTCAACGGCTTTACGTTGTTTTTCGGAGCCTTCGCCATCAGCAGAGCCAAAATTGGAGTAAGAAAGCAGTGCTACACGTGGGGTAAACTTAAACTCTTTAACGGTTTCGCATGCCTGAATGGTGATGTCGACCAATTCCTGTACGTTAGGGTTTTTATTTACGGTACAATCAGCAAAGAAAATAGGGCCTTTTTTGGTGTTCACGATATACATTCCAGAAACAATTTTTGCGCCTTCCTGTTTGCCAATCACCTGAAGGGCAGGTCTGATGGTGTCAGGATAATTGCGGGTAAGCCCCGAAACCATGGCGTCGGCCAGTCCGGCTTCGAGCATCATGGGCGCAAAATAATTCCGGTGACGCATCAAACTTCTTGCGGCGGCGAAGGTCATTCCTTTACGCTGACGTTTGAGGAAAAGCGCTTCGGCAAACTGTTTACGGCGGCCTGCCTGATCGTTGGCACCCGGATCGATAATTTCTACGTTGGCCAGTTCCAGGTCATTCTCTTTTATCAGCGCTTTGATGTGGGCTGCATTACCCAAAAGTATCGGTTCTGCAAGTCTTTCGTTGAGTACGATCTCGGCTGCTTTGAGCGTTTTGTAGTTTTCGGCATCGGCCAACACCACGCGTTTGGGGTCGTGTTTTGCCCTGGTTTTGATCTGCCGGATCAGCGGATTAGAAATATTTAAACGCTTGCGTAATTCATCAGCATAGTTTTCCCAATTGGTAATCGGGTTTTTTGCCACACCGGTTTCCATCGCTGCCATAGCTACTGCTGGCGCAACGCGCGTGATCAAACGAGGGTCAGTGGGTTTTGGGATGATATAATCTCGGCCAAATTTTAGGTTGTTGACATTAAAAGCGATATTTACTTCTTCAGGAACCGGTTCTTTTGCCAGTTGAGCCAGTGCTTTGGATGCTGCCAGTTTCATCTCATCGTTGATTTCGGAAGCCCTCACATCCAAGGCTCCGCGAAAGATATAGGGGAATCCAAGTACATTATTAATCTGATTGGGGAAATCGCTGCGTCCGGTTGCCAGGATGATGTCATCGCGTGCGGCCATGGCTTCGTTGTAGGCAATCTCAGGTTTGGGGTTTGCAAGGGCAAAAACAATGGGATGTTCGGCCATGGCCATCAGCATATCGCGTTTTAAAACGCCCCCAACAGATAATCCCAGAAACATATCTGCTCCAATCAAAGCATCATGAAGATTCAGCGGTTCGCAGTCGGCAGCAAATTTTTTCTTGGTTTCATTTAAATCGGTGCGTCCTTTATGTAATAAACCTTTGCTGTCGAACATCAAAATATTTTCAGGTTTAGCACCGAGTTTGATATAAAGTCTTGTGCAAGAAACCGCAGCGGCACCGGCACCATTGACCACTATTTTAAGGTCTTCAATTTTTTTGCCATTTATTTCCAGCGCGTTAAGTAGTCCCGCTGAAGTTATAATAGCAGTGCCATGCTGGTCGTCGTGCATCACCGGGATGGGCAGGAGCTCCTTTAGTTTGTCTTCAATTTTAAAGCATTCCGGAGATTTGATGTCTTCGAGGTTGATGCCACCAAAAGTGGGAGCAATGGCTCTGATCACTTCAATTAATTTGTCGGGGTCTTTTTCATTTACTTCAATATCGAACACATCGATATCAGCAAACACCTTAAATAGCAATCCTTTGCCTTCCATAACTGGTTTTCCGGCCTCAGGGCCAATGTCGCCCAAGCCTAAAACAGCCGTTCCGTTTGAAATCACACCGACCAAATTTCCTTTTCCGGTGTAAGTATAAACATCTTCGGGATTTTTGTTAATCGCAAGACAGGGATCGGCAACTCCAGGCGTGTAAGCAAGCGATAAATCACGTTGTGTGCTGTAAGGTTTTGTAGGGATAACCTCCAGTTTGCCAGGTCGTCCGGAGGAGTGATAATGCAATGCATCTTTGTTGAAAAGCTTGTCCATGATGGTTTTTTTTGAATTATTCAAATTTACGGAATTCTTGCGCCCATTTACAAACAAATTGAAATTATTCTTAATTTTTAAAGCATTCTAAATGAAATGACCTTTTTTTGTCTTAAAGCGTTTCACTTATTGAGATATAAAATCAGTAACTTAGGACAAAATGGGATGAGCTACGACAGCGAATATTTGTATTTTTGCCATCCAGACTGCACAAAACAGAAACACAAAAAACTAACTGATGTACGACTATATTTCCGGAAAAGTTGCGGAGCGAAATCCTACTCATGTAGTGATTGAAAATGAGGGTATTGGTTATCTTATTCAAATTTCTTTAAACACTTTTTCAACCCTGGGCGATAGTGATCGTGCTAAACTGTACATCCACATGGCGATCCGCGAAGATGCGCATGTGTTGTATGGTTTTTTTGATCAGGCCGAACGTAGCCTTTTTCAGTTGCTGATTACTGTTTCGGGCGTGGGCGCTAACACTGCCCGCTTAATCCTCTCGTCCTTATCCACTTCGGAAACGATTGACGCAATAGCTACTGGTAATGTAAATATGCTTCAAAGTGTTAAAGGAATTGGAGGAAAAACAGCACAGCGCATTGTAGTAGATTTGAAAGATAAAGTTGGCAAAGCCGGATTAAGTTCCGAAAAAATGGAACCGAGATACAATACCATCAAAGCAGAAGCGTTATCAGGTCTGTTGATATTAGGTTTCAATAAAAATACGGCGGATAAAGTTTTGGATAAACTGTTGCAACAGGACATGGAACTAACTGTTGAGAAGCTCATTAAAGAAGCCTTGAAATTGTTGTGAGAATTTGGGATTGTTACTGAATCAAAGAGATAAAACGCATTGAAGCAAACGTATAGAAAGATACTTATTGGTTTTATTCTTAGTTTATTTGTCTTTTCAGAGGCTGAAGCTAATGCTGTTTTAGCGGTAGCTGGAAAAGCAGAGGTAATGGTTTATTTTCCTCAAACGCCAGATACAACGCGGGCAATGCCTTATCCTGTTCCTGTTGATGATGGAGATCCTATGAATCAACTCAACAACAACTCCCCACTTTATTTAAATGATCCTCCTAATATTAAACGTGAAATTGTTTACGATCCCCTTACCGGTCAGTACATTTTTGTGAGTAAGGTGGGTGATTTTACTTACCGAACGCCTACACCCATGTCGCAGGAAGATTACCTGGATTATCAAAGCAGACAAAGCAACAGGGCATATTTCAACGACAGGGCATCGAGCACAACAACAGAAACTTCCAGCTCAATTATACCTTCTATTTATGTGGGAGGTGAGGCCTTCGACAGGATCTTTGGTGGCAACACCATTGATATCCGGCCTCAGGGAACGGCAGAGGTTTCCTTTGGGATTAAAAGTAACAAAAGGGATGACCCGCAACTTAATGTGCGTCAGCGCCGTACTACAAATTTCGATTTTGATCAGCAGATTCAGATGAATGTGATCGCCAAAATTGGAGATAAAATCGAGTTTAAAACGAATTATAATACCGAGGCAACTTTTCAATTCGAAAATCGGCTTCAACTTAAATATGAAGGCAAAGAAGATGAAGTAATCAAATTGATTGAAGCGGGTAATGTTAGCCTGCCACTCAATACAACCCTCATAAACGGTAGTCAGGCACTTTTTGGGATTAAAACCAAGCTACAGTTTGGAAGAACCACTGTTACTGCGGTTTTTTCGCAGCAGGAAAGTGAATCAAAAAATATTACTGTGCAGGGTGGTGCGCAAACCAGCGAGTTCAAGATGAGCAGTTTGGATTATGAGGAAAACCGCCACTTTTTTATCAGTCAATACTTTAGGGAAAATTATGAAAAAGCGCTCGAAACTTTGCCAGTTGTTACATCCGATATTAATATCACGAAGGTAGAAGTTTGGGTTACTAATATTGGCCCGGCACTTGAAGACAACAGGAATATTGTGGCTTTTACCGATTTGGGTGAAGGACGTGAAGAATGGATTTATAATGATCAAATTCGGGCATCATTTGGGCCTTCGCTGCCAACAAATGTTTCCAATAACCTGATGACCCGCTTGGATACCAATGCGATAAGAAATATCAATACCGTTACTTCCTACCTCTCCGGCGACCCTCTACGCATTGGCCGAACAGGCTATTTTGTTGCCGGTCAGGACTTCGAAAAAGTTGAGAATGCCCGCAAGCTTAATCCATCAGAATACACCTTTAATGGCAAACTGGGTTTTATCTCCCTGAATACCACCCTCAATTCAGATCAAACGCTTGCTGTTGCCTATCAATATACAGTGATTGGCTACGACAGTACTTTTCAGGTGGGTGAATTTTCTGACCAGGGAATTAATGCTCCAAAAGTGCTTTCGGCTAAATTGCTCAAGAGCACTACGCTCAACACCAATATGCCCATGTGGGACCTGATGATGAAGAACGTATATTCCATGCGTGCTTTTCAGGTGAACAGAGAGGATTTTACCTTTAATATCCTTTACACAGGTAATCAAAATGGCGTTCCAACTGGCTATTTCACTGAGGGAAATGATGACGTAAAAGGAATTCCGCTTATTCACCTGATGAATCTGGATAACCTCAATCAGCAGGATAATCCCGTAAAAGGTGGCGATGGCGTTTTCGATTTTCTGGATAATGCTGCTACACAGGGAGGTACGATCAATGCAGCAAACGGCCGTATTTTCTTCACTGTTTTGGAACCTTTTGGAAGTTATATCCGCACTAAAATATTTCCTAACGATCCCGATCTGGCCGATCGATATGCCTACGATTCGCTTTATGCTGTAACAAAGGCCGCGGCTGAACAATATCCTGAGAAAAATAAATTTATCCTCGAAGGCTTTTATAAATCACAATCCGGCTCCGAGATTAACCTTAATGCGCTTAATGTGCCACAGGGTTCTGTGAAAGTTACTGCCGGAGGCGTGCCGCTAACTGAAAATGTAGATTATACGGTTGACTACACCCTTGGACGTGTTCGCATTATCAATGAAGGGATTTTAAGTTCTGGAACGCCTATTAACATTAATCTTGAAAGTAATTCACTTTTCAGTCTGCAACAAAAACGCATGATGGGATTGCGGGTAGATCATGAGATTAACCGTGATTTTAGGTTAGGGGCTACTTTACTCAACTTGCATGAGCGACCGCTCACACAAAAAGTAAATTATGGTGACGACCCGATTTCGAATACCATTTACGGCATTGATTTGAGTTATCGCACCGAATCGCGCTGGTTGACGCGCATGATAGACAAATTGCCTGGCATCAGCACCAAACAGGTTTCGAAAATCAATATTGATGCTGAGTTTGCACATTTTTTGCCCGGGCATGCACGTGCTGTAGGCAAAACTGGAACTTCCTATATCGACGATTTCGAAGGAGCTAAATCCACCATCGATCTGCGTCAGGTAAACACTTGGTTTTTAGCCAGTACACCACAGGGACAGTTTGATATTTTCCCTGAGGCAGCCCCAAATACCGGCCTCGATTATGGTAAAAACCGCGCCAAGCTTGCCTGGTATATCATCGATCAGCTCTTTTATGACCGCTTTGGAACGCTAAGGCCTTCCAATGTGGATCGTAACGAACTTTCGAAAAACAGCGTGCGTCAGGTGCTCGAAACAGAGGTCTTTCCCAATAAAGATATTCCTTCCGGAACACCAACAAATATTCCTGTGCTTAATATGGCCTATTATCCCGAAGAGCGTGGCCCCTATAACTACGATGTGATGCCCGGAACTTTTACGGATGGTATCAATGAAGAAGGAACACTAAGAAGTCCTGAAACCCGCTGGGGTGGTATCATGCGGCGGATTGAATCCACAGATTTTGAACAGACCAACATCGAATACCTCGAATTTTGGCTAATGGATCCCTTTTCTGAAGACGGTGAAAATTCGGGAGAACTATACATCAACCTGGGCGATATATCGGAAGATATCTTAAGGGACGGCCGTAAATCTTATGAAAACGGTCTCCCGGTTTCAGAAGTCGTCGAAAATGTAGATACTACAATTTGGGGTCGTGTGCCATCGCTTCAGGCTTTGGTTGAGGCTTTTAACAATGATCCCAACTCACGGCAGTTTCAGGATATTGGTTATGATGGTTTGAATGATGCTGATGAAGCTAATTTTCATGCACCTACATTTTTGGATATAATACGCGAACAGTATGGTACACAATCACTTGCATATCAGCAGGCTGCTGCCGACCCTTCCGCTGACAATTACCAGTATTTCAGAGGAGCTGCTTTGGATTCCGATTCGCGTTACAGCAGTATCTTAGAGCGCTACAAAAATTTCAACGGACCCGAAGGAAACTCGCCTTCTGATGAGCAAAATCCAGAAGCCTATCCAACCAGTTCTACTTCACTTCCAAACGTTGAAGACATCAACCGCGATAACACCTTGAGTGAAGCCGAACGATATTTCCAATACCGCATCAAGCTCGATCCTAACAACATGAAAGTGGGCGAAAACTTTATCGCCGACATTCACGATGCACAAGGAATTCCGCTTGCAAATGGCGAAGTGGGCGAGGTGAAATGGTATCAGTTCCGCATTCCGATCAGCCAGCCCGAAAAAGTGGTTGGTAATATCGAAGACTTTCGTTCCATTCGTTTCATGCGTCTGTTTATGCGTGGCTTTGAGAAGTCCGTCGTGTTGCGTTTTGCTACCCTCGAACTGGTGCGTGGCGAATGGCGTAAATACCGTCAGAATCTTCAGGCTCCCGGCGAATATGTGGTAGGTGATGATGCCAACGAAACGAAATTTGATATTTCGGCCGTTAATCTGGAAGAAAATGGCCGTCGCGAACCTATTCCTTATGTAATTCCTCCGGGCATTGACCAGGAGATCAACTTCGGAACTACAAGTCTGGTGCGCCTTAATGAGCAATCCATGCAAATGACGATTGATCAGCTGCTGGATGGCGATGCTCGTGCAGCCTTCAAAACCACAGATTTTGATTTCAGGCAATACAAAAAGCTCAGGATGTATGTGCATGCCGAGAAACTTTACGAAAATAAAGAGCTTACTTATGGCGATCTTACGGTTTTTGTGCGCCTCGGATCCGATTTTACAGAGAACTATTATGAATATGAAGTTCCCTTAACTTTCACCCCTTGGGGCACTCCTTTCACTGATCAAGAGGGTATCTGGCCTTCCGCCAATGAGTTTGATATTGACCTGGATGATTTGGTTAAGGTGAAGCAAAACCGTAATATGGCGATGCGTAACCCTAACAGTGATATCAGTTTGATTTATCCTTATATTGAGCAGTTGGGCGATCATATTGTTAAGGTGATCGGAAATCCAAGTATCAGCGATGTGATGGGGATAATGATTGGAGTGCGCAATCCCAAACAGCTGAGCCTTACCTCAAATGATGATGGAAATCCAAAAAGTGCTATCATCTGGGTGAATGAGTTGCGTGTAACAGATTTCAATAACAAAGGCGGATGGGCAGCTACAGCTCGCGTTGAAACTTTGCTGGCCGACGTTGGAAGGGTAGTGGTTTCAGGTTCGCACAGCACACCCGGATTTGGTAGCCTGGATATGAAAGTGAATGAAACTGCACGTGAAGCTGTTACTAATTTTGATGTTGCAACTGATATCGATTTGGGTAAGTTTTTGCCAGAAGAAAGTGGTGTGCGCATTCCGTTGCACTTCGATTATGGCGAGTCGCATATTAAACCTGAATACAATCCCTTGAATCCTGACATCAAAATGAAGGATGAGTTGGATGTTTTGGGAAACAAAGCTGATCAGGATTCATTGAAAAACCTTGTTAATGATTATACCCAGCGCAAAAATATCAACTTCGTTAATGTGCGAAAAGACCGAACCGGAGGCACAAGACAGCCACGAATTTACGATATCGAAAACTGGAATGTGTCTTATTCCTTTAGCGAAATCTATCACCGAAATATTGATGTGGAGTACGACATTCGCCAAACTTACCGCGGTGGATTGGGATATAACTTCACCGGAAATCCCAAAAATATTCAACCTTTCAAGTCCTCGCAGTGGGCATCAAAACCTTTTATGCAGCTGATTAAGGATTTCAATTTCTTTTACCTTCCAAAGAATTTTGCTTTCCGCACGGATATGAACCGTCAGTATAACGAAAAGAAATTCAGAAATAAGAGCGAAGGAGCGATCATTACCTATCCTATTTTTGCAAAGCAGTGGGACTGGAACAGGAATTACGATTTCAAATTCGACCTGTCCCGTGCGCTTACGTTCGATTTTTCGGCCGGTGCCAATGCCTTTGTTTATGAACCAGCTGGTAATCCAGAAAGAGGAACAACCGAATGGCAGATGAACCGCGATACAATTTGGGATGAGGTGCTGCGTTTGGGAACTAAAACACGGTATAACCAAAGCATCAGGGTAAATTATACCGTTCCGATCAATAAAATACCACTGCTCAACTGGGTCACCGTTTCGGCTGGTTATCAGGGTGCTTATACCTGGCTGGCATCACCACTTTCGGTTCAGGATCGCATTGGCAACAGCATCGAAAATCAAAATACCAAACAGCTTAACGGAAATATGGATTTTGTGAAGCTGTACAATAAAATCGGATACTTAAAAACCCTGAATACGCCACAACGATCTGTTGGCAGGGGAGGGCCCGCACCACGACCCGGAGCTGTGAGGCCGGGCACCAGTCCTCAGCAAGAGGAGGAAAATGCTGATTCTACTGAGGCAAAACCTGCAGTTAATTATTTTAAAATTGTTGCGGATCAGGTGCTTAAACTGGCAATGAGTGTCAAAAAAGCTAACTTGAATTATACGCAAAACAATGGCATGTTCCTGCCAGGCTTCCTTCCTGAGCCGGATATTTTTGGTTTAAATCTGGCAGCTACGGCGCCGGGGGTTGGCTTTGTGCTGGGCGACGAAGCTGATATCCGTAGTTTGGCGGTGGATAATGACTGGCTTACACGCGATTCTCTTTTGAATAGGGCCTTTGCGAAGAAATTTACGGAAACCTTCAGTTATAAAATCAATTTGGAGCCTTTGCCCGGTTTGCGGATCGACATCAATGCCGACCGAACTTATGCGCTTAATTTCCAGGAGTATTTCAGGGCCGATTCATTGGGTGTCTTCCAGTCTTTCTCACCCACCGAAACAGGTAATTTTAGCATGTCGTATGGCATGTGGTCCACTTCATTCGTTAAAGCCCGCAGTGACGAAAGCTCCGAATTGTTTGATAAACTGTTGACAAACCGTATCCAAATTGCTGATAGACTTGCTTATAGCAATGCTAAATGGGTTGATGAGGGCGAACGTTATGTTTATGATTCGGTTGGACAAGACTTTTATCCAAGAGGTTACGGTGCTATTTCACCTCAGGTGGTATTGTATTCTTTTCTGTCGGCTTATGGTGGAAAAAATCCCAAGTCAATTAGCTTGAATCCCTTCCCCAAAACCCCTATCCCCAACTGGACCGTTAATTACAACGGACTCACTAAAATTCCTTTTATACAACGATTGTTCAAAACGGTGAATGTAACACATGCTTATCGTTCGGCTTATGCGATCAGCACCTGGCGTACCAACGTGGATTATGATCCTGAAAATACAACTAAAACCTATCGCAACAGTGATATGTTTATCCCAAAATATGATATTGGTCAGGTTACCATTTCGGAACAGTTTGCTCCATTAATTGGCGTTGATTTGGGCTTGCACAACAGCCTTACGGCAAGAGTGGAATACAAGAAGCAGCGCAACCTTACGCTTAGCTTTATCAACAATCAATTGACGGAGGTTGTTGGCGATGAAATAATTATTGGGGCTGGATATCGTTTGCGGAATCTTTCTTTCATTGTTTCATCTATCACCGGAGGAAATGCTACCCGTGCTTCTAACGATTTGATATTGAAGCTTGATCTGGGATTTAGGACGGATAAAACCACACTCAGACGTATTGATGAACAAAACAGTCAGGTGTCGGCAGGGCAGCGTAAGATCAATATTTATGTAACGGCAGATTATACTTTCAGCAACCGTTTGAGTATGCAGGCTTATTTCCGCAGGGATATGTCGGATCCGTTTGTCTCGAGCCAGTTTAAGAATGCTAACACTGCCGGAGGTATTACCATGCGTTTCAGCCTGGCGCAATAAGTAGGGGAGGATAGTTGGTAATTTTACAATTTCTTATCGTTTTTTAGAATCAAGTTTTGCTGGCGGGCATTTAAAAAAGTGTAAATTTGAAGCCGGAAAAAAACCAAAATTTTATATTATGAATATTCCTGCTGGATTAAAGTACACCAAGGATCACGAATGGATCCGCGTAGAGGGCGACGAAGCCTTTATTGGGGTTACAGATTTTGCTCAAAAAGAGCTGGGTGATATTGTTTTTATTGAAGTAGATACAGTTGACGAGGATCTTGAAGCCGAAGATACCTTTGGCACAATTGAAGCGGTGAAAACTGTTTCAGATCTGTTTATGCCGGCAAGCGGCACTGTGTTGGAGTTTAATGAATCTCTTGAAGATGCTCCTGAAACAGTAAACACAGATCCATACGGAGAAGGTTGGATTGTTAAAATTAAACTTTCTGACGCTACTCAAGTTGAACGATTGCTTGATGCAGGTGCCTACAAAGCACTTGTCGAAGCCTGATCAAGCTGGATTATTGGACTGGATCACCAGAAAATATTGGCCGGGAAGCTTGTGGGCACTGATAATTTTGCTGCTTACAGGCTTGCCTGGTGATTATTTCCCAAAGGTGATTACCTTTTGGGATTGGCTTACTCCTGATAAAATAGTTCATTTATTTATTTTTGGGGTTTTCACTTTTTTACTGTTGTGGGGATATCGGATACAATATTTGCATGCTTCAAAGCGTTTTACTCTCATTAGAAATGTTTTTGGAATAGGTCTGTTCTACAGCGGATTTACGGAGTTGATGCAAGCTTATGTATTTGTTGGTCGATATGGTAATGTGTTCGACCTTCTGGCAAATATTATAGGAAGTATAATAGGAATAGGCCTGTTTATGCTCGTAATGCGAAAAAATAAGCGTGGAAACAAAAGTTTTATTTAATAATTACTAATTTAGCGGCTTCGAAGTAAAGCTGAAAATTATTAGCCAAATCATTGAATATGGAAATTAAAAAATCATCCAAAGCAGATCTTGAAAACAAAAAAACGCTTTTTCGCCAAGTAGGGCTTATTCTTGCACTGGCAGTTGTGTTTTTTGCTTTTGAGTATCGCAGTTACGACAAACGTACGCTCGATTTAATGGAGCGTAGCGTTGAAGATATTCCGGAGGAAATTATCCCTATCACTGAGCAGAAAGTTAAACCACCACCACCACCACCACCAAAACAGGTTACTGTACTTGAAGTGGTAGAAGATGATGTGGAAGTGGAAGACGAAATTGAAATTGATGCGGAGGTAGATCAGGATACTGAGATTGAAGTGTATGTGCCGCCTGTGATGGAAGAGGAGGAAGTTGTTGAGGCAGAGATTTTTACCGTTGTAGAATCCATGCCAGAGTTCCCGGGTGGTCCGGGAAAAATGATGGAATACATCGCCAGAAACATCAAATATCCTGCAATGGCTCGTGAGAGCGGTATTCAGGGTAGGGTGTTTGTGAATTTCGTTGTTGAGCCCGATGGATCAGTTTCTAATGTAAAGGTGCTCCGTGGTATTGGCGGTGGCTGTGATGAAGAAGCTGTTAGGGTTGTAGAATCTATGCCTAAATGGACTCCCGGTCGTCAGCGCGGAAAAGCAGTCAGGGTTTCCTTTAACCTTCCCGTGCGGTTTACACTGCAATAAGATTCTTAAGAAATTCTTTTCCAAAGACTGTCTGTTACTTCTCAGGCAGTCTTTTTTTATTGTTGCCTGAAGTGTTTAAAAACAAGCTCAGCTTTGGCTTTGCCAATTGCTGCGGTTAGATCTTCAAGGGGAGTTGTGCTGATTTTCTTAACCGATTTAAACTTCCATAATAGTTTTTGGGCGGTACTATAGCCCACACCATCTATTGTTGTGAGTTCTGATTTTATCACTCCTTTTTCAAACTGTTTGCGATGATGCGTGATGCCAAAACGATGGGCCTCATCACGTAATTGCTGAATCAATTTGAGCGATTCAGAGCGTTTGTCGATATAGAGCGGCATGCTGTCGCCCGGGAAATAAATTTCCTCCAGCCGTTTGGCAATTCCAATGATTGTAATTTTCCCTCTCAGATCAAGTTTTTCGAGCGACTTAACAGCAGCACTCAGTTGACCTTTGCCTCCGTCAATTACGATAAGTTCGGGTAGCGGTTTTTCCTCATCGAGTAGTCGTTTATAACGTCGGTAAATAATTTCTTCCATGGAGGCAAAATCATTTGGTCCTTCTACAGTTTTGATGTTGAAATGCCGATAAGCCTTTTTGTTGGGCTTGGCATTCACAAACTGTACCATAGCCGCAACAGGATAGTCTCCCTGGAAATTTGAATTGTCGAAACATTCGATGGTTTCTGGGGTAACTGGCATGCGCAGATCTTTCATCAGTTGGCTGAGGATACGTTTCTGATGCCTCTCCGGATCGATCAGGTTACGACGTTTTTCGGTTTCCATTTTAAAATGCTTTGCGTTTCGTTCCGAAAGATCAAGCAAATGTTTTTTATCCCCTTTTTGAGGAATGGTCAGCTTCACATTTTCCAGCCCGAAAATTGGTTCCATGGGTAAAACGATTTCGCTTGATGTGCTTTCGAGCCGGTTTCTGATGTCGATTATCGCCAGGGTTAAAAGTTCCTGTAAACTTTCATCTAATTTTCGTTTGAGTTCTACACTATGCGATTGCACAATTGCGCCTTCGATTACTTTGAGGTAATTTACAAATACCGAAAGCCCGCTATCAACAAGAGAAAACACATCCACATCATGCACTGTAGCACTTACAATGGTTGATTTACTGCGGTATCGTTCCAGAATTTCTATTTTCTCTTTTAAAGACTGTGCCTTTTCAAATTCCATCTTTTCAGCAAATTCAATCATCAAACTTTTCATTTGGCGGATAACCATCTGGATATTTCCCTTGATGATTTCTCTAATGTGTTTGATCATGTCTTCATATTCAGCTTCTGTTTGCAGGCCTTCGCAAGGGCCTTTGCAATTGCCAATATGGTATTCGAGGCAGACCTTGAATTTATTTTGAGCGATGTTTTGTGGCTTTAAATTGAGGCTGCATGAACGCACGGGATAAAGCTGACGTATCAAATCCAACAAGGTGTTCATCATTTTCACGGAAGCGTAAGGACCATAATAGAATGAGCCATCGTGAAGGATATTTCGTGTGGAGAAAATTCGGGGGAAGGCTTCCTTTTTGATACAAATCCATGGGAAAGACTTGTCGTCTTTGAGCAAAACATTGTAACGGGGCTGAAATTTCTTGATCAGGTTATTTTCGAGCAACAAGGCATCCGTTTCAGAATCAACTACAATGAATTTGATATCATGAATTCTGCGCACCAAAACCCTCAGCTTGCCAGTTTGTTGTTTGCTGAAATAGCTCATCACACGTTTGCGTAAATCTTTGGCCTTGCCTACATAAATGATGGTTCCCTTTTCGTCGAGGTATTGGTAAACACCTGGATTATTGGGTATCACAGCTATCTTGTCCTGCAGATGTTTGTTTTTCTCTGTAAACTCCATAACAGGCTAAAGAATAGGTTTTTATTCTGTTTCGGATTGTTTTCTCAGGGCATCCCAACCTTGTGCTTTCAATGGTATGTATTGATTATCAGGTGTAATCATTACTTCTTCTCCTTGATTTGCCGTCATATGACCAATAATTGTAATACCTGGAAGGGTACTAATTTTTTCATGATCTTTCAGCGAAATCGTGAAAAGCAGTTCATAATCTTCACCGCCATTAAGCGCAGCAATGGAAGGTATCATTTTGAATTCTTCGGCAACACCTGCAGTTGTGACGTCTATCGGAATTTTCTCTTCGTAAATTTGACATCCCAGTCCCGATGCTTTGCACAAATGCTTGATTTCTGAGGCCAAACCATCTGAAATATCTATCATCGACCCCGGTTTAATACCTGCTTTTTTAAGTTCTTCAGTAATATCAAATCTGGCTTCTGGTTTGAGCTGGCGCTGAAGCACATAATCAAAACCATGCAAATCAGGCTGTAGATTAGGATTAGCTTTAAAAGCGGCTTTTTCTCTTTCGAGAAGTAGTAATCCCATATATGCACCGCCTAAATCACCACTCACGCAAAGCAGATCATTTTCTGAAGCTCCTTTGCGGTAGCATATCTCTTCTGGTTTTGCTTGCCCGATCACCGTAACAGAAAGCATGAGCCCCGACACACTGCTTGTGGTGTCGCCACCTACCAAATCAACCTGATATTTTTCGCAGGCGAGCTTGATTCCTCCATAGATTTCTTCGATTGCCTGGAGGGAGAATCTGTTCGAAACGGCCATCCCAACCACAATTTGAGTGGGTTTGGCATTCATGGCAGCCATATCTGAAAAATTGACAACAGCTGCTTTGTATCCCAGATGTTTTAGCGGAGTGTATGTTAGGTCGAAGTGGACTCCTTCAACTAATAGATCAACAGAAACCAAGGTTTGAAAACCATTGTGGTCTATAACGGCTGCATCATCACCAACGCCTAATTTTGAACTTTCATTTACCAGGCTAAGGCCTTTTGTGAGGTAATCAATAAGGCCAAATTCTCCCAGGCTACTTATTTCTGTTCTTTCGGGCTGTTCTTGTAATATTTCACTCATAGCACTATCTTATTGAATGAGGTTACGGTATTTTTCGGCTTTGCCGGCATCACCAAAACGCGCGTAAATATTGGCAATATAAAGCGCGTAGCGTTTATCTTTAGTACTGTTGTAAAGTGATTCAAAAATGGGCAGGGCCTTTTTAAAATCAGCAGTGGAGGTATCAAGGCCTTTCAGCATTTTAGCGTATTGTTTCCTGGTTTTGTTTTGCTCGTAAGCTGCAATCTCTTGTTGATACCGGGTTTCAGCATTATCGTAATATGCTTTGGCTTTCCAAGCTAATGCGTCATGATTTTCTGGATTTATAAGCAGCATTTTTTCGGCTATCTCATCTAATTCATCATGATGATCAAGCGATTGTTTGGCTTTGAAATAGGCATTCAGCTCACCCTCATTTTTTTCTGATTGAGCGGTAGGAGGCCAAAGTGCAACGGCTTTTTGCCATTGAGAGGTTTCGATATAAATCTGAAACAGGCGAAGGCGTTCTTCTTTTGCTGCAGTGCTTTCAGGATATAGCTGTTCGAGTGGTTCCAAAACGCCCGATTCTTTTGAAATATTACCCTGCTTGCGATACAGCTTCGCCAGTTTTTGGTACACTTCCGGACTGGCCGTTTTGTGGTAAATGGCCAATTTGTAATACGATTCAGCCTTGTCAGAAAGTCCAAGCGCATCTGAGACCTCAGCAGCCTGTTCGTAATGGCTTCTTTCGGAAACTGTTCCTGAAGCTTCTTCCGAAGCGATCATTGCTTCATAAATAGCCAATGATTCAGTGAGCTTGCCTTCCTCAAAAGCTTTTTGTGCCTGTTGAATTTGGGTTAACTTGCTGCCTGTGCTGCAACTGGTGACCTGCGCAAATAAAGCGAAAAAGAAAATCCAGCGGAAATATTTTAAAAGCATAGTCAAATCAATTATTAGTCAGCAAAAGTACAGGTTTTTCAGTTTATACTTTTGGGCTTTTCCCACAACAGTTTTAATTCGTGGGCCTTGATTACTGCTCCTCAATTTAAAGGGTCGGGTTAAATGATTTTTGAGTAGTAAAAACCAGCTTTTGTGGATGAAATAAAAAAGCTGCTTCAATTATTAACTGAAACAGCTTCTATAACTTTGTGGGCCCACCTCCCGATAGCTATCGGAATTGAATCTACCTGGCTATGCAGTTAGACAGGCCTGGGACCTACTGCCCCGATA
>Ga0210036_1002937_pt1 | contig 17353 bp, 17 predicted proteins | sample CryGeymeta201515_FD_185469 | JGI IMG/M metagenome (GOLD analysis project Ga0210036, IMG submission 185469) | Groundwater microbial communities from Crystal Geyser aquifers in Utah, USA - Crystal Geyser metaG 2015-15 (SPAdes) (version 2) | ecosystem: Environmental > Aquatic > Deep subsurface >...
TATAGCATTTCAAAAAGTTGCGCCCAAGGAAGCCGAAGCAATACAACAAGCATATTTTCGTGGAGGAAATATCAATAGAATAGATAATTATCGAGAATACGCAACAATTGGCGCTGTGGGTGATTTGGAACGATTGTATGAACAATTTTTTAACCCCGCTGCCACCAATGAAACTATATTTGGGATAATTGCTGAGCGAGAACCATATTATGAACAACAATTTAAAATACAAAGTGATATGATGAACACACAGGAAGCGATGTTTGCTGCTTCATTGGCTAAGTTGGGTAATTTGATAAACACTGATGGCGCAAATATTACAGAAAAAGTTGATAAAGTAACGGAAGGAATAATTAACGCCCAACAAGCAATTAATAATTTTTATTATAATTTAAAAGTAGCATTATTAGAAGAATTACAGAAAATTGATTTAAACGGATTGGTTGATAATATAGAAAAAATTAGTAAAAGCATAGCTGATTTAATAAAAGGAATTAATACGGTTAATGACGTAAATAACTTGCCAGATTTTACTGCTAAAATAAAAGAAGCTGCTGGAGTATTATCCGGCAAATCATCTGAGTTAAATGCTGCTGTTATTCCTGATGGAACACCGCTTTCTGTTATGATATTAACGGGATTTGCTGGAATATTTGCGTTAGCAGCTACAAGTCCCTTATTGCGAATGGCAGTTTTGGATTCCATAGCATCTTATGCATCTGGAATGAAAAAATTAATTAATGGTAATAAATTTTCTATTCCGGGTATTGATGGGTTGGGTGATATTGAAATACCGGATGGCGATACCGGAAAAAAAGGAAATCAAAAGCAACACCGGGAATCCCGTAACGCCGCCCGCAAGGCGGCGGGGTCAGCGCCAGAATCTGCTAGAACAGCAGCTTCAGCGACAGGAAGGCGCGCTGCATTATTACGTAGAGCTAGGGGTATTATTACTAAATCCGCCAGCAAAGGAGTAATAAAAGCGTTGCCCATACTGGGTGCAATTGGCGGGTTAGCTTTTGGCGCAGGAAGATTACTGGAAGGCGATACCGTTGGTGCCGGGTTGGAAGTAGTAGCCGGCGCAGCCGCTCTATTGCCTGCTGCGGGAACAGCAACAAGTGTTGCAGCAACATTGGCATTATTGGCTAAAGATTTGGCTGAGGCGGGGTTTACTTCTGATGAAATTTCTGAAATTATTGAAGAAACTAAAAAAGAATTGATGGGTGCTTCGGTTACCCCCGATGTTGGTAAACTAAATGAGCAAGAGGCCACGCAGCAACTTTCATCTGTTTTGCAGGAATTACAAAAATTACAAGAAGAAGAATCACTTGCTAAGCAAGAAATTCCCGATGCACCTCCTGGATTAAGCAGGGGTGCTAGAAAAAAATGGCAAGAAGATAGAACACGTCTTCGTAAAGAAATCGAAGAACAATACCAAGAACGAAACAATGCACTGCGGGCAACAATAGGTGCATTACAACTTCACATACGTGAATCACAAAAATTGCAGCAGGCAATACCAGATACTAGTTTAATGCCGTAAAAATATATACTTTATTATTTAAATACTTTAATATTAATAATGGTACAATAAGTATTGAAAATAAATATATTAACTTTTGTTCTTACTCTACTATAAATCATATTATAAGGTAACATAATGAATAATGCAACATGGAAAAAACACTTTACATATATTCCGCCAAGTAAAAAGTTCCAAAATCAAAATGCTGAATCAAGTGTTGCCAGTCCTGCTGCTGGTAGTAAGTTTTCAAGTTATCTCCCTGAGGTATATGCCGGCCAACCGCAGCGTAGAGAAAGATATAACCAATATGATGTAATGGACGCCGACGCTGAAGTTAATGTTAGTCTTGATACTATTGCTGAATTTTGCACCCAAACTGAAGAGCAAAATCCTTTGCCTTTTACATTGGAATTTAATGAAGATATTAGTGAAACAGAAACTACTATTTTGCACGAATCTCTAAGGCAATGGGTGAGATTAAATAAATTTAATCAAAGAATATTTAAGATTTTTAGAAATACCATCAAATATGGTGATCAATTTTTTATTAGGGACCCGGAAACTAATCAATGGTTATGGATTGACCCTGCCAAAGTGCAAAGTATTATTGTTAATCAAGCCAAGGGGAAAAAACCAGAGCATTATATTGTTACAGATTTAGATCCAAACATGCAGAGCTTGGCGGCCACCACACCACCGCCCGCATATCAACAAACAACCGGTTTAGTTGCCAGAAGTCCAGGACCCCTAACCCAATCTTACGCGCGCGGCGATACTGCAACAGGAAGATATGTTACGGGCAGTCAATTAACTAGTTTTATATCAAGTGATGATATAGTGCATATAAGTTTGAGTGATGGTATGGATAATAATTGGCCATTTGGAAATTCTATACTTGAAGCAATTTATAAGGTTTATAAACAAAAAGAATTACTAGAGGACAGCATTATAATTTATCGTGTTCAACGTGCCCCTGAACGAAGAGTTTTTTATATTGATGTTGGTAACATGCCTACACATAAAGCCATGGCCTTCGTTGAACGAGTTAAAAATGAAATACATCAACGCAGAATACCCAATAGAACAGGCGGTGGATCCAGTGTTATGGATGCATCATATAATCCACTCTGTTTAAGTCTGGATACTAGAATTCCATTATTGGATGGTAGGACATTAACTTTAAACGAATTAATAGTTGAATATGCAAATGGCAGAGAAAACTGGACATATAGTATACATCCTGAAACTGGAGAAATAGTTCCGGGTAATATAACATGGGCAGGAATAACTAGAACAAATACAAAAGTTATTAAATTAATTTTGGATAATGGTAAAACTTTAATTTGTACCCCTGATCATAAAATACCGGTTTGGGGCAAGGGGTATATAGAAGCAAAAGATATATTACCAATTGACAGTTTAATGAGTTTTGAAACTAGAAATAAAAGTTTATCTACTATTGATAGAGATTATGTTCAAGTTTTTGATCATAAATCAAAAAAATGGGTATTTTCACATAGGCTTGTTGGTAATTTTTTCAAGAATATCAATAAACACCAAGAATTTACTTATTTAGAAGAAAATAAGGAGAAATTAAAAACCATTATACATCATAAGGATTTTAATAGATTTAATAACGATCCTAGAAATCTTCAATGGATGAATAAACAGGATCATTTATTATACCATTCGTATTTGAAACAGGATTATTGGAAAAATGCCCCTGCAACTGAACTCGCTAGGATTAAAAATAAAATTTCTAATACTTTAAAAATAAAATTCAATATGTTATCTGAAGCTGAAAAAGAAGTTGTTAGAAATAAGGCTAGAACAGCTCAACAACTCTTTGTAGAAAAAAGAAAAAATGACGAAGCATTTGCTGAAAAGTATAACCAAAAATCTAGAGAAAGAAGAATTGAATATTTTAAAACTCATCAAGATCATAAAAATAAGTGGTTAGCTTCTGCTAAGACATGGCAAGAAAATAAACCCAATCAAAATAAAGTATATACTCACAAAATGCTTCAGATTATACATAATTTAGCACAAAAATATAATTATAAGTTGATTGATATAGTAAAAAACGAGCAATATAATGAAGAATTGTTAAATGAAATTAGAAGTAATAATAAGCCAGATCCATCTAAAAAATTTAAAATACAAACGAACCAAATTACAAAACAAGTAATTTTAATAACATTACAACATTTTGGTTATAAAAATTGGAAAGATTTTAAATCAAAAGCTAATATCTTCAACCATAAAGTTGTTTCAATTGAATGGTTAAGCGAAAAGATTGATACAGGTACTATTACAATAGATGGAAAAGAAAAATGGCACGGACATCATAATTTTGCTGTAGATTCTGGAATATTTGTTAAAAATAGTATGTTGGAAGATTTTTTCTTTGCTACAACCGCCGAAGGCCGTGGAAGTAAAGTTGAAACATTGCCCGGCGGCGACCAACTTGGACAGATAGATGATTTACTATATTTTGATAACAAATTACGTCGTGGATTGAGAATACCCAGCAGTTATTTGCCCGGCGGCGCCGAAGATGGCAATACTACATATACTGACGGTAGAGTTGGCACTGCATATATACAGGAATATAGATTTGCTAAATTTTGTAAAAGATTGCAGGAGTTATTAACTCCATCTTTTGATCATGAATTTAAATTATATATTAAGAAAAAAGGCATTAATATAGATACTTCTGTATTTGAACTGAGATTTAATGAACCACAAAGTTTTAGCAAATATAGACAAATTGAAATTGATAGTGCTCAAATAAATGTATTTCAGCCATTGAGTGACATAGGATACTTTAGTAAACGATTCCTATTAAAGAGATTCTTAAATCTTAAAGAAAATGAAATACTTGAAAATGAAAAATTGTGGAAAGAAGAAAACCCAGACAAAACTGGCCGAACTGACGCAGGCGTTGCTAATGAATCCAATGTTGATTTGGGCGATGTTGGCGTTGGCGGTGGAGATTTTGGTGCTGACGATTTAAATCTCGGCGAGGAACCCGGCGGCGAGGCAGGCGGAGAACTCGGCGGCGAGGCAGGCGGAGAACTCGGCGGCGCGGCAGGCGGAGAACCCGGCGGGGAAATTACTCTATAATATAAATAAAATAAAAGGATTTTTATTATGGATGAGTTTGACAATTTATATTTTCAGGAATATCGCTCAAACGGCGTAAAAAGTTTATATGACACCCGTAAACCCAAGTTAACATTAAAACATATAAACAAGTTAAAGAAAATTCAAGCAGTTCGTCAACTTGATTATATTAAACGCCAATCATTATTAAGTGTAATGTATGGCGCGCCCGCTGAAGACAGTGGCGGGCTATAATTTTATTTTTCTGATATATGTTCTGTAGGATAAAATTCTTTTAATAAATTTTTTTCTACTTCATCTAATTTGCTAAACATTGCTGTTCGTTCAAGTCCTAGTGCGGCTATTTCATCTTTTTCTAATTTTTTAATGGCCCTTTTTTGTATTTCATTAAGATACAAATCATCGGATAAATTGATCTCTGCATAACCGCCATATATTTTAATTATTTTGAGTTCTTCTTCTTCAATATTATTAATTCTATGTCTAATAATTTTCCTATACTCGTCCAACACAGAATAAAAAGAATTAAATATTTTTGCTTCATTTATAGATATGGTAAAATTTACTGTTAATTTGCTTGAGGTTCCAAGTTTATGTGATACAAAAATTATTTTATCACTGCCAACAGCATTGCACAAAATGCCCCAACCTAGCAATAACTTATTATTCATTTACTCATCCCTATATTTAACATATTGCGATTGTAGTAAACTACATAGATTTTGTCAAAATCTTTAGTTTTAGGGGCATTATCAAGTATTAATAACTAAATATATTAAATATTAACAATAGAATAATTTCTATATAAAGCAAACTACAACATATTTGGACAATTGGAGATGTAGAATGACAAATAAGCTCGAGAAAGTATTAGAGCTATTAATAAACGAAAACGAAAAGCAAGCTTCTGCTTTGCTTCACGAATGGTTTGTTGAAAAAGCTCGTGAGATACATAATCAGCTAGTTGAAGAGGATGATGCAGTCCTTGATGACGACGCCGATGAAGTGGCCGCTGAACAATTTTATGAAGCAGGCGACGAAGATGAAGAAACAACCGATGATATGGACATGGGTGATGCAGAAATGGAACTTGACGCCGATCTAGAAGATGGTGAAAGTGAAATGGATGATGACATGGATGCTGACGAAGAAGGCGAAGGTACAACGGTTGATCTTAAAGCAGAATTAGGTGAACTAGAAGATGAACTAGAAGCACTAAAAGCTGAATTTGAACAGTTAATGGCTGACGAAGAAGGCGAAGATCATGATATGGACGACGACACGGGCGACGACATGGGCGATGACATGGATTCTGATTCAGAAGATATGGGCGACGACGAAGAAGCCGTAGAAGAAAATATTTATGATACTGAAGGCGAAGGATCACGCCCTGCGCAGGATTTTATAAAACCGGGTCACGGTGATATGGATGGTGTTTACGAAGGCGACGACGAAGATGACGAAGACGAAGAATTCAAATTAGATGAAGATGAATTTGCCGATTTAGAAGAAAGTGCAATGTCTTTACTTTCAACAGTAAATGCTAAAAACACTGAAGCCGAAATTGGTACCGGCGCTTCGAAAAAGCTTGCAGTAAATACTGATAGTCCTATTCCTATGCACAAAGTAGAAGATAGAGAGGGTAGCAGACCAGTTCAACGTAAAAGTTCAGAACACAACGGGTTTGCAATGGAAACTCCGCCAACTACCAAAACTGGTAATGGATCAAAAAAACCAAGCAACGTTGAAAGAAAAGCCAAGGATCCTTTAACAAAAGTTTCACGTGAAGGCAATTCTTCTGCAAAGTTGAATTCGGTTGAAGGCGGCGAAGGCAACATGCATAGTCCTGTTCCTACCAATAAAGGTAAGAGAAACTAAGGATTAATGATGTCATATTTGCTCACAGAAAGATTAAATTGGGATCAAGCACAGATTCTTCTTGAAGGCGGCGGCACCGATAAGGAAACCGGTAAGCCCAAGGATCTTTACATGAAGGGTATTTTTATTGAAGGTGGTGTTAAAAATCACAATCAAAGAGTTTATCCGGTAAATGAAATAAGAGCAGCCGTTGACCTTATTAATGACACAGTCCGTAAGGGCGAAACAATTTGGGGTGAAGCAGATCACCCTGAAGGTTTACAGATTAATTTAGACCGCGTTAGCCATATGATTACAGAAATGTGGATGGATGGCAGCAAGGGATTTGGTAAACTTAAGATTGTTCCTACCCCGATGGGAAATATCTGCCGCACACTAATAGAGTGCGGTGGTAAATTGGGCGTATCATCAAGAGGCTCAGGTAATGTTAACGAATCAAATGGTGAAGTTTCTGAATTTGAAATTATTACAGTTGATATTGTTGCACGTCCTTCCGCTCCTAATGCTTACCCCAACGCAGTATATGAGAGAAAGATTTATGATATCTTTAACTCGAATCGTGGCGGTATTGTGGAAGACTTATCCACATCCGTCAAAATTGATCCAAAGGCTCAGAAATACTTAAAAGAAGAAGTATTACGCTGGATGGATAAAGCTTTGAAAGCCTAAGGAGTTTAATAATGGATAATGCACTAAAGCAAATATTAGAAAACCAAGTGCTTAACGAAGGCATCAAAAATGCATTAGTTGAAGCTTGGGAAACAAAACTCTCTGAGGCTAGACAGCAAATTGAAGAACAAGTCCGTGATGAAATGGCAAAACGTTATGAACATGATAAAGGTCATTTAGTCGAAACAATGGAAATGTTCTTAAATGAGCACCTAGCAAGAGAAGTAAAAGTGTTCGCCGATACTAAGAAGAAAATCAGCGAAAACGCTAATGCTGCTCAAAAAGCAATGGCCCGAAAGGCCAAATCAATGAAGGGTGTTGTAATTGAAACACTACGTAAAGAATTGGAAGCTATGTCGGTTGAAAAAAAGGCACTAGCTGAAGAAAGAGTAAAACTTAATAGACAAATTGCTTCTGCTAAGAAAATATACGAAGCAAAAGCTCACAAAGATATGACCAATTTGCAGGAATTTGTAACGACCCAATTAAAAGGTGAAATTGCAGAATTTGCGCAAGATAAGAAGGAACTATCTGAAGAAAGAATTAAGTTGCACAAAGAATTACGTGAATCACGTGTTAATTACAAGGATGCATTCGCTGACAGAATTTCAAAATTAGAAAAATTTGTTCTAACTCAGCTACAAGAAGAACTTGGTGAATTTGAAACAGATAAGAAACTGTTAGAAGCACGTAGAGTTGAACTTGAATCAACTGCTAAGACGAAAATACAAGAAACACAAAAAGCTTTCATTGCTAAGGCAAGTAAGTTAGTTGAAAAAACCATGGTAGAAACTATGAAAACCGAAATGGTTCAACTAAAAGAAGACCTAAAAGTGGCAAGAGAAAACAATTTTGGTAGAATGATATTTGAAGCTTATGCAGCAGAATACATGACTTCCTACTTAAGTGAAGGTTCAGAAGTTAAGAAACTAAAGAACATGATCACCGAAGTAAAGAAGGAATTGGCTAAGAAAAACAATCTAATTGTTGAAAAAGAAACCCAATTGAGCATTGCTTCACGCAAGGTAAAACTTGCTGAAGAAAGAGCAGAACGATCAAGAATTATGAATGAACTTATTACACCACTAGCAAGAGATCAAAAGACAGTAATGTCCAATCTACTTGAAGGGGTAAAAACAGAAAAACTTCATGAATCATTCAAGAGATACCTTCCAGCAGTATTACGTGAAACAGGCGTAAGAAGTGACGAAGTTAAAAAGATTTTGGTTGAAACTAATAAAACAGCACAACCAATAAGTGTTGCCGTTACCGGCGACAGAAAAACCCGTTTAAATGAAGATTTAGGCGAAAAAGAAAACGATCCAGGCGTAATACAATTACGTAAACTAGCTGGTCTAAATTAATATTAAGGAGTATCATAAAATGAGACATCTACTAATGGAAAGCCACTGGAAGAGCACAAAGGATGCTCTACTAGAAGGCTTAAATGGTAATAGAAAGAAAGTTATGGATGTCTGTTTAGAAAACACTCGTAAAGATCTTCTAAACAGAGTGCCCCTAACAGAAGCTGCTACAGCTGGTGCAACATCTGCCGGTAACGTTGCTACACTAAACAAGGTTATTTTACCTGTTATACGTCGTGTTATGCCAACAGTTATTGCGAATGAAATCATCGCTGTTCAACCAATGACAGGCCCCGTAGCACAGATTCACACACTAAGAGTTCGTTACTCAGACACCGTTCCAACATTGGGCGGCGGCGTAACTGCTGGTCAAGAAGCATTAAGCCCATTTGACATTGCACGTTACTACTCTGGTAACGAAAATGTTGCCAACCCTCGTGCCGCTGCTACAGCCGCTCTAGAAGGTCGTCCAGGTAACAGACTAGCTATCCAAATCCTAAAGGAAACAGTGGAAGCTAAAACCCGTAAACTATCAGCAAGATGGACATTCGAAGCTGCTCAGGATGCACAAGCCCAACAGGGTATTGACATTGAAGCAGAAATTATGGCTGCTCTTGCTCAAGAAATTACAGCTGAAATTGACCAAGAAATCTTAACTTCATTAAGAGCTCTTCCATCAACTTCACTAACTTTCGACCAAGGCGCTGTATCAGGTACTGCTACATTCGTTGGTGACGAACACGCTGCTCTAGCAGTTCTAATCAACCGTCAAGCAAACTTGATTGCTGCTAGAACACGTCGTGGCGCTGGTAACTGGGTTGTTGTTTCACCAACTGCTCTAACCATTCTACAAAGTGCTACAACTTCAGCTTTCGCAAGAACAACTGAAGGCGTATTCGAAGCACCAACCAACACCAAGTTCGTTGGCGTTCTAAACAACTCAATGAGAGTTTATGTTGACCAATATGCTGCTGATAACACACCAGTTCTAGTTGGTTACAAGGGTCCAGGTGAAGTAGACGCGGCTGCGTATTACTGTCCTTATGTTCCTCTAACAAGCTCAGGCGTTGTTATTGATCCACAAACATTTGAACCAGTTGTTTCTTTCATGACGAGGTACGGATATCTAGAATTAACGAACAAAGCCTCATCTTTGGGTAACGCAGCAGACTATCTTGGACTTATAAATATAGAAACTGCTAATTTAAAGTTTTTGTGATTTATTAATAATTATACAATAAAAGAGCGCCCGAGGGCGCTCTTTTAGCTTCGGCTTAATTTAAGCATCAACTTCTCCTTGACCTTTAATAAATAAAATAGTAATATTATTTTATTGATACCAAAGGTTTGAACAATGTTAGAAGAAATACAGAATTATATTAAAGAAACCAAACCAGATGGTATTGTTTCAAGATTAAAAGCAGTCCCGCAATTTTGGAATGAAATCTTAACTTATTCAAATAAGTTTAATTGCTCTAATAAATCGGAAATGATATATTTGTATCTTAATCAAACTATTCCACCCATTTGTGCATGTGGATCAGAATCAAAACCAAAATTTGTGTCAATAATATTGGGATATAGAGAATTTTGCAAATCAAACTGCTCGGCAGCTAGTAAGCATAGAACTAAAACCATAAAAGCCAGTGGATCTAAATTGGGGTTAGCCAAGGAAGGTGTGCGCGAACGTGTGACTAAAACATTATTAGAAAAATATGGTGTAGTTAACATCGGACAAGTTCAATCCAATAAGGATAATATGAAAATAAATAATCCTATGTTTTCTGAAAAAGTTCGACAAAAAGTTGAAAATCATTATTTAACTAAGTATGGGGTATTTAATCCAAGCCAAAAACATATTGATTCTGATGTTTTAACAATATTAACAGATAAAAATAAATTAGAAGCTAAATTACGTTCATCAACTTTAAGTGAGTTAGCTATACAATTTAATATTAGATATTCATATTTGCGTAATAAGTGTTTAGAATATGGATTAATAGATAAAAAGACTTTTGTGCCCGAGGCAGAAATTAAAAAATGGTTATTAGATAACAATATTAATTTTTTAAATAATACTAGAAAAATAATACATCCTTATGAATTAGATTTTTACCTACCAGATCATAATATAGCAATCGAATACTGCGGATTATATTGGCATAGTGAAAAAGTTTTAAAAGACAACAATTACCATTATAAAAAATATGATAAATGTAAAAATAAAGGTATTAGATTAATAACAATTTTTGAAGATGAATATCTTGATAAACCATTTGTTGTGTATTCAACATTAAAAAATTTAATTAACAATAATTCTGATAAAATTTTTGCTAGAAAATGCAGTATTGTTGAATTAACGACCAAAGAAGTAGACTTATTTTATGATAGAACACATATCATGGGTGCTGTTAGGACTGCTACTAAAAATTATGGTTTAATGTATAATAATGAATTACACGCTTGTATGAGTTTTAAAAATATGGGGAAGCAAGTTTATAATCGACATAAGCAAATTTCAAATAATTCTTGGTCATTAACTAGGTTTAGTTCAAAGATTAGAGTTGTGGGGGGAGCCAGTAGACTATTAAATCATTTTACGCTTAATAATTCTTTTGATTTAATAATAACTTATGCCGATTTACGTTGGAGCGATGGCAACTTATATAATAAATTGGGATTCATTGACGATGGATTTGATCCCCCGCAATATTGGTATATTAAAAATCAAAAGAGGTATCATAAATTTGGATTTAGAAAAGGTATACTTAAAAATCACGGAGTGGATACTATTAACTATACTGAAAAGGAAATAGTTGAAAATTTAGGTTATGATAGAATTTGGGATTGTGGTAGATTGCGTTATTTGATGAAATAATCAACTTCTTTTTGACTTTGTATAATTGGTCGTATAAGTAACGATATAAATTAAAATATTAAGTAAAATATTAAATGGTTGAATTTTTACCTTTTTTATGAAGCTATGTTTTATAATAGGCTTTTCTTATATAATGGTGCCTTTAGTTGAACTATTACTTATGGTTGCTTGTTTTATATTTAAATATATTAAACAATTTATTTTAAAAAATAAAAAACTCTGTCTGCTCTTGACAACGCCCATCTTATAAGCTATCTTACAAAAAACAGGGGGAATCATTATGAAGAATTTGGGCAAGCATACTATAAAAATAACTGTTAACGGAGTACCAAATGGCAAAACAGTAACTCAAACTGTTTATGAACAAGCTGGTCTTTTTTACGTTAATCATTTGAGTAGCAAAAAGCAAATTCAACAAATTAATGGTGAATACATAGTCAATCATAATGTAAGAGCAATATCCATGCTGTCAATGCGGGATATTTGTAATAAGTTTGAAAATCATGAATCAAAGGCGGACTAATGGATAATTTAGATATGGCCCCCCATTTAGAAGATTGGTTTGAGGTTTGTGCGGATCATTATATTAATAGACAGACGGCCGAAGGAATATATGATGTTTATCTCCATTGTTCAGCATTTATTAATAATATTTCTCCCAATACTGCTTATTGCGTAAAATGCACGGCGCCACCTTGTCCGGGACAACCACATTCTATGGAATTTTGGGTAACCGATTGGACAGCTGACGAAGGAATAGCCAAAGTACAATTAATTACTTTTTTATTAAAATTAGAAAGGTTTTTGAAAAATGGAAAATGATATAGTGGTTGGCAAAAACTATATCCAAACTGCGCATAACATATATTTGTTCAAAGCCATGTTAAAAGATTTATTGTCAGTTGCATACAATCAATCTGGACTAAACTCTCAGATATATCATGTAATAGGGTATTTTGGGTACCCAATTACGAATGATAGCAAGGAGTTATATATTAAAATTTGTGATTCAGAGGATAGTGCAATTGTGTATTCTACTTGTTTTGTTGATGCAGTTGATAAACTTTTAAGTGAATAAGGAAATTTACTAATGTCGGACGGTATAGCGTATGGTAAGACTTTTCTAAGAATTAGAAATACGTTATATAGTCGTGATATCTTAAGTAAAATACAAATGATTAATATTTTACCAAATTCTGATAAAACAAAATACAATATAAGATTCATTTTTTGGAATAAAACTCCCTTTGGTGCTAATGATTTGAATGTTGATTTTGCAGATACAGAAGCAAGTGCTATACTAAAGATGGAAATGATTGCCAACGCACTGGATAAATTTTTAAACCCGTAATTTCTTAAGCTAAATATGTGTATATTATGTTTAAGGAATAAATGGATAAGGAATTAGACCAATACTATACTGATATTACAATTAGTAATTACTTTTACAATGTATTGAAAAATAAAATAAATTTATCTAATTATTCGCTGTTTTTAGAGCCTTCTGCCGGTACAGGTAGTTTTTATAATTTGCTGCCCGTTGATATGAGAATTGGGTTAGACATAGATCCTCAACATTTAGAAATACAGAAAGCGGATTTTTTATCCTATGTTCCGGAATTTTTAGATAAATCTATTATAACAATTGGAAATCCGCCTTTTGGTAAAAACTCCAGTTTAGCTGTTAAATTTTTTAATAAGGCCGCAGAATTTTCAGAAACAATTGCCTTCATATTACCAAAAACATTTAGAAAAGCCAGTATACAGAATAGGCTTAATTCATATTTTTGTTTGATATATGATGAGGAATGTCCCAAAAACAGTTTTGTATTTTTGGATAAACCATGTGATGTTCCTTGTTGTTTTCAAATATGGATGAAACAGAAATATGAAAGACCAAAAATACCAATAATTAAAAGTCATTCAGATTTTGAATTAGTGGGTAAAAATGATGATGCGGATTTTGCAATACAACGCATAGGCAATAATGCTGGATTATTTAGACCAAAAGACGTTATGATGAATTATTCTGATCAAAGTCATTATTTTATCCGTTCAAAAATATCACCCATTATAACAGAAAATATTTTTAAACGTATTGACTTTTCAATTGTAAAATATAATACTGCGGGTAATCCTAGCATAAGCCCAAGTGAATTATATCAGTTATACGACAAACATAAGGAAATTTTAAAAAATGACGGATCAGAGTAATCCACCATTTTATTATGAAGTAAGAGAAGATCATTATATAAGTATAGAACAAATATTGAAAATAACTGATGTTTATATAACTGATAAGTATGATACTACATTGGAGCGTTCTGTATATTCAGTATTATGTTTGACACCCAACCAAACAGGAAACGAAGCAGAAACGTCATATGTTATTGCCAAAAAATTGCCCGATTTGGGTGCAGCCAAATTGGTAATGATAACTTTTTTAGAAAAACTTAACTCAATTAGGCGGGAACATCTTGCTTACGCTAACTCTAACGTAAATCGCATTTGATGTTCTGAAATATCTAAATCACCCGCTAACTTATTATTTTCTAAATAGGCTTTACCGGTTTCTCCAGTATCAACATTAATTGCTTTTACTAAATATTTTGGATTTTTGAAAAATTTAACCCATAATGCGGAGCCGGCTGATGTTTGTTTGCTGTCACTGATTATGGGCATATCTAAATCAGTTAGTGCGGCTTCATATAAACTGGGGGCTAATCCCATGCCGCGATAATTAGGTTCAACACCTATAACCTCAACGGTGTATCCATGTTCCTTTTCGTTTAAACTTAAATTGGCTGATAACTTTAAATATGGAAATGGTGATCTTGAGTTTATAGGCATTTTGTGGTATTTTGATGATTTGGGTAGATTAGATAAATCAAACCACCCATAATTATAACTCCGCCATTTTGGATCATAACTTCTTATGAGTGCTAAATTGTTTTGTCGCTTTATTTCGGCGGGTTTGACGTAATACTGTTTGTATCCTTGCCAACCCTGCGTGTCGTCTATGCTGTCAATGGGCGTTAATTCTATTAATCTCATAAGCTTATTTATTATCTTTACGTGTGCTCGGTTGTAATTTAAAAATCATTGCATTGGGAGATGATTTAAATCGTAATATTCTATCATTCTTTCTTGAAAATAAGAATAAGTATTCTCCGTCAAAGCAAATATCATTTACAAATCTAATAGCATCGGCCGCAAAATCTTTTAAATACCTAACGTAATAATGATATTGTTGTTAAATATATTTGACATATTCATCTAAATCTTCTTCAATGACTTGATAATACTCTTCCGACATATTCATTTGCTCTTTCTTCTCGCTTACCCCAATCTGAGCTATCAATAATTTGATATGGCCTTTTATAGCGTTCTAAGTTTTCCACCAACAAGTCATAAAATCTCCAACGTTCACGCTCAAGATCACGTTGTCCGTCACTTACCCAGGGAACGTTGGGCGCAGTAACAAGATAGATGGCATAAAAGTCACGTCTAAGTTCAATATATTCCTCAACCAACTTTGGGCTTTTTCCAAAATAAATTTCAGAAAATATTTTAGTGATTATTGCATCTGTATCAGCAAAAAGTAATTTGTTATGTTTTGATAATTCTTCATACATATAATGTCCTTTTGCAATTTCAGAAATTTCTTCTATCTTACATTCGTATTTGTAATCGGGGTTTTCTAACACTTTGTTTTCATAAAAAATTCTACCATATTCTGGCAGGAAAATACCACCAAATTTTTCGGCTAACTTTTTGGTAAGAGTGGTCTTGCCGGCGCTTTCTGGACCCACTATACAAAATCTTTTAGCAAATGCTGATTGAGTTTCTGGCGGTAATGAATTCCAATGACCAAACATATCTGCTCTAGCCATTGATCCACTCATTGGCACCAAATTACGACCTTGATCGACCATAATGTGATTGGCTCTTAATATTTCGGCCAATTTAAAACCATAAGTTTCACTGGAAAATACCGTATCAAATTCCCCATGCTGAGTAATAACGTTACGCCAAATATTCCAAAAATCCGGATGCTCTTCTGGATACTGTGGTAAATTTTCATGATGGTGTATTATGGATACTCTGGGGTTTTCTTGATAAATTTGTCTAATAATATCAGCACGTAAGTTTCCTGATATTGGTTCAAAGTCGGTTGAGCATATAAGTATTGTTAAATGATCAACATGTTGTATTGCAAAATCTGCGGTGAATTTATGCCCTAAATGAAAGGGCATAAATTTTCCTAAAAATAATCCTTTTCGCATTATTTTGCCTCCGCTAGAGCGTTGCGCCAAGCAATATAACCAAGGACAGCGATTACTAGGAATACACAATACAGAGCACTGACCATGTACAAGCCACTAAGGAAGTATACAACAATTGCAATTGTGTCCAGGGCAAGCCAGAATAGCCAGCTTTCTAAAATCTTGTAGTTCATTAATAACTGCGCGGCCACACTAAACCACATGATGATTGCATCTGGCCACGGAAACTGCGGCACACTGTCGCCAACTAAACTAGCAATGTATTCAATGTTTAGTGCCCAGAGGCTTGCGGGGATTGCAATAATAAGTCCAGCTAGAGCAATTGTTTTGGCAATACCCAATGTTTTGATTGGCCTATTATTATCGTTTCCCTGCACCCAAGCCCACCAACCATGAAACTGACAGGGGAAGAAAAATAGGAAATGCAAAATGGCAGTGCTGATAAGCCCATATGTTAAAAAAGCGGATCCCAATAATAATACACCCAATATGCCAAATGGCCAACTCCATAAATTCTGTTTGGTAATTAATCCCACGCAGATCAGAGAAAAAAGTGTACCAAAAATTTCAATATTTATTGGTGCAAACTCTGGAAAAAATATAATAGCAGTCTGTGCCCAAATGGTCACAATAGCAGCACTGGCGACTGCCCACCACAATAAATCTTTTGTGAGGTATTTTGAAGAAAATAAGACGAGCACGTATTTTTCTAACATTTTATAATCCTTTCTTAATTTTGCAGAATGCAATAATTAATTTATAATTTAAAAGTGATACATTGTTTTCTCACATTTCCATGGAAAACTTGTATTCTGTTATTTATACGTGGTATTTTTGCGTTTGTCAACTATACTCTAAAATTGACATAAACTCAATAAATCATTATAATACAAAAATACATTAAATGATTGTGGGGACATTATGAAAAAATTTTTAACTTTATTTCTGTTTTTGGCGTCGTGTTCGCAGTACATACCCGACATATCTGACATACCCGACATACCCGACATACCCGAACAAACAACTAAAAGCTCTTTGCTTCCTGCTCAAGAAGAATTCTCTATTACTGACTTGTCTATTAATAAATCAGGGGAATTTTGGGAGAAAAAATGGCCAAATAGTTCCCCATTATTTACCGAATATGAGAGGCCTCTAGCATTAAACAATTCGGAATATGATACTGCTAGGAATTTGAGTACAGCAAAAAGATTTATTGTTGTTAATATTCCTGCACAAACATTGCGGGTATTTGAGAACGGACACGAAATTATAAGAAGTAAGGTTATTATTGGAAAATCTGCTACTCGAACCCCAACACAACGTTCAAATATTACGGCAGTTAAACTAAACCCAAATTGGACTGCACCTGCAGGCGGCAATATTGAACGAACGTACACTCGGATGATACAAAATGGAGAAGCGCATAAATTACGACAAATAAATATTGATTGGCATACTCGTACAAATGGAACATACCAATTTTATCAAAAGCCTGGTAAGCTAAATGTTCTGGGACGAGTTAAATTTGAAATGTATAGTCCTTCTAATACATACTTGCATGATACGAACAGACCAGATTTGTTTAATTTATCTGAAAGATTTATTAGTTTTGGTTGCATACGAGTAG
>Ga0210036_1002941_pt1 | contig 17328 bp, 11 predicted proteins | sample CryGeymeta201515_FD_185469 | JGI IMG/M metagenome (GOLD analysis project Ga0210036, IMG submission 185469) | Groundwater microbial communities from Crystal Geyser aquifers in Utah, USA - Crystal Geyser metaG 2015-15 (SPAdes) (version 2) | ecosystem: Environmental > Aquatic > Deep subsurface >...
CCATGAATACAGCAATCCAGGACGGCGGGTTCTACGAGGACGAATATTTTGCGGCCAAGGCGTACAAGAACGGCAATCTGCACCTGAGGTTCAAGCGTGCCGACCTGGTAGAGAAGGTAAATTTGATTATTGCCAAGCGATATGGATCAGTGATTGGGAACAGAGCATAAATTGTAGTAATTCAGACTTGATCTGACAGGGCGAGGATGTGACGGACAGAAATTCGGCCTGAGCCGACCTTGCTCACTAGCTGGATCATTGTCTGCTTCCGAAATAACTTCGGACAATTCAAGTTTCATGAGCTACTGAAAGCGGGGCGGCGTCGTCGCTCCCCAGAAGGGCTTACCGAATTCATAACTCACGGAACCTGAATCCGTGAAGGGCCTTATTTTTGCGCTACTATAAGCCAGTGAAAGTGCAAACAAGATTACGTTAATTCAGAAAGTAGCCTCATGATGACTGCCAAGCCAAGCCAAGCCAATGTAAACGCGGCTTCTGAAGATAGTTCCACACTCTCCCCCGATGTTTTCGAGGTTCCGGGCGCAACACCTCACTTTCGCACGGAACTTGCCGCACAGCTCGCCGAGCTGGTGCCCGAAGCTGTTGCCGACGGCAAGCTGGATATTGAAAAACTGCGCGAATTGCTGGCCGATGATGTGGCCGACGGCAACGAGCGTTTCGGCCTGTTCTGGCCGGGCAAGAAGCGCGCCCTGCGCGCCGCACAAGCACCGACCACGGCGACACTGAAACCGGACTTCACCCACTCGAAAGACTGGGACACGACGCAAAACGTGTTCATCGAGGGCGACAATCTGGAAGTGCTGAAAACGCTGCAAAGGCACTACCACAACAAGATCAAGCTGATCTACATCGACCCGCCCTATAACACCGGCAAGGATTTTGTTTACCCGGACAACTTCAAGGAGGGCTTGGATACCTACCTTGAGTGGACGCGACAGGTGAACGAAGAAGGCAAAAAAGTTTCGACCAACAGCGAGACCGAAGGCCGCTATCACTCGAACTGGTTGAACATGATGTATCCGCGCCTGAAGCTGGCGCGGAATCTGCTCACCGACGATGGCGTGATTTTTATTTCGATTGATGACACGGAAGTCGCCAATCTGCGGCGACTTTGCGATGAAGTGTTTGGTGAGGGTAACTTTATTGCGAATCTGATTTGGCAAAAGAAGTTTTCTCGTGCAAATGATGCGACATATTTTTCGACAATGCACGACCATATTCTTTGCTATGCAAGAAGCAACATTTTGTCCAATGAAAATGGATGGAAGATTGGTTTGTTGCCTCGTGGAAACGAAACACCACAAGGATATGGCAACCCAGACAACGACCCTCGTGGCGCATGGGCTTCTGTTGCATTACAGGCTAAATCTGGCTCGCGCAGCTTACTCTATGAAATAGTCACGCCAAGTGGGCGGAAATGTATTCCACCAAATGGAAGATTTTGGAGCGTAAATAAGGAAAAGTATGAGCGTCTTTTGGCAGACAATCGAATTTGGTTTGGCAAGGATGGAGATGGGATTCCACGACAAAAAACGTTCTTAAGTGAAGTTCAACAAGGACTTCGACCCAACACCATTTTTTTCCATAACGAAGCTGGACATAACCAAGAAGCAAAACAAGAAACTAAAGAACTCTTTGGCGACGTTGGTGTTTTCGATGGGCCAAAGCCTGTCAGACTTCTAAGCCTGCTTTGCACGATAGCCAACCTTAAATCGGATAGCATCATCCTCGACTTCTTCGCAGGCAGCTCCACAAGCGCACACGCGGTGATGACTCAGAATGCCGAAGACGGCAGCAATCGCCGTTTCATCATGGTGCAATTGCCAGAACCTACGCCCGAAGACTCCGAAGCGCGCAAGGCAGGCTACAAGACCATTGCCGACATCTCGCGCAAACGCATCGAACTGGCGGGCGAAAAAATCAAGGCTGATAGCCCTATGACCACACTAGAGCTAGACACCGGCTTCCGCGCCTACAAACTGGCCGACACGAATTTCAACAAATGGCGCGTCACCAGCGATGTGGCGGTGAACGAACTGGAACAACATCTGCTCGATCTGCGTGACAGTGCCGATGACGAGGCACAAGCCGACGACCTGCTGACCGAACTCTTGCTCAAGCTTGGCTATTCGCTGACTGAAACCATTCATACGGAAACCATCGCCGGACTGGAAGTGCGCAAGGTTGGCGACAATGATGTGCTGGCCTATCTCAATGAGCATACCAAGCCGACTTTGGCGCAACTGCGGGCGCTGGTGGAGGCCGCACCCGCCAGAATCATCGTGCTGGAAGATGCCTTCCAGGGCGACGACGAACTGAAAACCAACCTTGCCCAGCACGCGAAAAGCCGTGGCATCGAGTTGTGGACGGCGTGATGAGTAACGCAGGCTTTCAGTTCGATTCGCACCAGCAGTACCAGCTCGACGCCATCAATGCGGTGGCCGACCTGTTCGACGGCCAGCCCAAGGATGCGGGCAAGTTTGACATCACGCTGCACGGCGTAGTGACCACCACGGAAACCGTGCAGGGCGAACTGGCGGTGGATACCGCGCAGGAGGTGGGAGCTATCGGCAACAAGCTGGTGTTGGACAACGCCACAATTTTCGCCAATCTGCAAACGGTTCAAGACCGCAACGGGCTGGAAGTGCGCGAGGCGCTGGCCGAGGACGCGCTCGATTTCGACATCGAGATGGAAACCGGCACGGGCAAGACCTACGTTTACCTGCGCACGGTTTTCGAGCTGGCGAAGCGTTACGGCTTCGGCAAATTCATCATCCTTGTGCCGAGCGTGGCTATCCGTGAAGGCGTGAATACCAGCATCCGTCTGATGCATGAGCATTTTCGCGGCTTGTATCCGTCACACCCCTTCGATGCCAGTGTTTACAGCGGCGACCGCGCCGAGGAGGTGCAAGCCTTCGCTACCGCAACCAGCGTTCAAATTCTGGTGATGACGATAGATGCGGTTCGCGGCGACAGGAACACGCGCATCATCCACCAGCAACGCGACAAGTTGAACGGTTTGCGCCCGATTGATTACCTGAAGGCCACGCGCCCCGTCGTCATCATGGATGAGCCGCAGAACATGGAATCGCTGCTGTCGCAATCGGCGGTGAGCGAACTCGATCCGGTGTTTACCCTGCGTTACAGCGCCACGCACAAGCGACAGCGCAATCTTGTCTATCGGCTGGACCCGGTGGACGCGCACGACTTGGGGCTGGTCAAGCAGATTGTCGTGGCCGAAGTCGCGCAGCAGGGCGCAGATGCCACGCCTTACATCAAATTGCTGGAGGTGAAGCACGCGAAAACCTGGTCGGCAAAATTGGAGCTGGCTTGCCGCAAGGCCGGTGGTTCGCTGGAACGCATGCCCAAATCGGTGAAGCCGCATCAGGAGTTATCCGAGGTCAGCGGCAACCCCGCCTATGAAGGATGGCGCATCAATGAAATGCGCATCGCCGATGGCGCGGAACCAGCCAGCATTGAACTCACCAACTACGGCGTGCTGACCGAGGGTGAAGCCATTGGCGGCGCGACCGGCGCAATCTACAAGGAGATGATCCGCGAAACCGTGCGCGAGCATTTGCGCAAGGAAGCCATGCTGCGTACCAAGGGCATCAAGGTGTTGAGCCTGTTCTTTGTAGACAAGGTGGCGAGCTTTCTTGGCGATGGAGTGAACAACGAAGATGCCGACGGAGAGTTTGTGCGGTGGTTCGATGAGGTGTTTATTGAAGAACGCAGCAAGGACAAACGTTATCCGGAGCTGCTGCCGCAGGAGCCGCGTGAACTGCGACGTGCGTATTTTTCGCAACTCAAGGCGAAGGGCAAAACGTCCTTCGTCGATTCATCCGGCACGACGGCCAAGGATGACGATGCTTACGAGCTCATCATGCGCGACAAGCAGCGTTTGCTGGATGCGGATGAACCGGTGCGCTTCATTTTCAGCCACTCCGCCCTGCGCGAGGGCTGGGACAACCCGAACGTGTTCCAGATTTGCACCCTGCGTGAGATTGGCGCGGAAACTGAACGCAGGCAAACGCTGGGGCGCGGCATGCGCCTGCCTGTGGCGAAAACCGCCAAGGGTTACGAGCGCGTGGCGGACAGGGGCATTGCCACGCTGACCGTGATTGCCAACGAATCGTATCAGGCGTTCGCGCAAAGCCTGCAAAACGAATACAAGGCCGCTGGGGTTGCCATCGGCCAAGTCAGGCCGAACGAATTTGCCAAGTTGCCGAGGCGGGATGCGGACGGCGCCCTGACCGACGAGATTTGCGGCTATCAGTGGTCGCTGGAAGTTTTCAAACATCTCGAAAGCCAGGGCTTCATCAAGGAGGGCAAGGCGACATCGAAATTCGTGCCGGACATGGAAGGTTTTTCCCTGAATCTGTCAGGGCAATTCCAGCCTTACGAGGCGGACATAATCGCGCTGGTGCGCGACACCAGCATAGAAAAATACGTCAAACCGAAGAGCAAGCGGCAGGCGCGCAAGTTCAACAAGGCGCTTTATGCTACGCCGGAATTCGAGGCGTTCTGGAATGCCATCAGCCAGAAGACGATGTACCGGGTAAAGGTAGAGCGCGAAAAACTTATCGGCAATGCGGTTGCGGTCATCAAGCAAGCGCCCGAAATCCAGCCTTTGCGCATCGAGGTGACTCGCGCTGGCGTGAAGGTGCTGCGCGGCGGTACGCGGGGGCATGAACTTGGCACGCGTACCGCAGAACTCAAGGGGAGCTACGACCTGCCGGACATCATCGGCGAGTTGCAGCAATCAACGATGCTCACCCGCAAAACGTTGGTGGAGATACTTGTCGGCAGCGGCAAGCTGGGTGAGTTTATCGGCAACCCGAACGACTTCATCGCGATGGCACAGCGCTCTGTGCAAGGCGAACTGGCGAAAATCGTGGTGGAAGGCATCCAGTACGAAAAAATCGGCGGCTCCATTTACGAGCTGCGAGAACTGCAAGCTGATGGCATGGAAGAAAAGGAGCGCTTCTGCGACCAGATGTATCAGGTGCAGAATCAGAAGAAGACTGATTTTGATTACGTCGTTTATGAGTCCGGCGTGGAACTCAAATTCGCCGAACTTCTCGATAGTCGCGAGGACATTAAGCTGTTCATGAAGCTACCGGGCAAGTTCAGGGTTCCAACCCCGGTTGGCGACTACAACCCGGATTGGGCGGTTATCAAGCAGGTGGATGGCGAAGACAGAATCTATATGATTCGGGAAACCAAGAGTACGCAGGATGATGACAAGCTGCGACCATCCGAACTCGCCAAGATCGAATCTGCGCGGAAGCATTTCGCCGAAATCGGGGTTGGCTATGAGCGTTCGGCACCAGAGGAGTGGAATCTCTAAAGGAAACTCAATCCACTGGGTAAAATTGATCGATGCTGACCGGTATTCAGTGCGAACCAGCCGTTTGTTCTGATATCACTAATCGACAGCTATGGCCGATTATGTAGACTGCTCGATTATGTGGACTGTTTTGTGCGGCATGGCATTGGAGCCTTGCGTAATCTGGGTTTTCGGCTATTGATGTAACGACATGCTCAACATAATTTCCGGATCTGGGTAACTGCCTGGATAGGCAAGATCGGTCATAGATTTCCGGTGAGACCGCACAGGAGATGGTAATGCCGCGATGATGATCCTGTGAGTGTCACCTCGACAACATCGCCCCACCCTTAGTGGGTTGCGGATTATGTAGACCGTCCCCTTCACGTTCTCCGCGCCAGCGCAAGGCTTATAGCGGGCGCAGAGCGTCAAATCCACATAATCAACTGGTCTACATAATCGGTCTTATGTAGCGCGCTACACATAAGACCGAGGATGTGACGGACAGAAATTCGGCCATTGGAGACGGTCGCTCTCACCTGACTCAATTCGCCACTGATGTCCGCTTTCTGGCGGGCAGATAGCGAGGCGCTATAGCCGCTACCCGACCATAAGGCCGATTATGCGACTGACAGTCATGCCCTGCGCACCGGTGTCGCGTCTCTTTGGTTTGTGGAGATCCACGACCTCCTGCAACCTCAGCAAACAGCCTTTCCGCAACCAAGATTGCCGAACCACACTCAAACAGCATTCCTGATAACTCTTATTATCAGGAATGGCACTTTTTGCGGCTAAAGTGGTGGGTAATACAAGCCACCGTTCAAAACAGCCCAATACACCCGCAAATACAAGCATCTGCAATGCCCTGTTCTGAAATACAATCGACGCACCACACAACAGAGCGCGACACTATGGATGAGCAACAACAAAACACGGAAGAGATGATCGACGGGCTGGTACGGCCAGAAAGAATGGCTCACGCCATCGGACAGACGCCCAAATACATCAAGGACGAGATTGCCGACCTCGTGGAAGGGGAGCAGATTCCTGGCTCATTTGGGGATCTGATCAAGCGCTCTGTCGAGATGACTGAAGAACACAAGGAATTCGCCGGAACAAACGTTGTATCGATTTTTCGGAAGGGCGCTGTTTGCTAAAGTGGATCCCCTTTGGTGGGCATCCCTTCCATAGAGCCCCTGTTAAGTTGAGTTGAGAAACCCAACAGCGCCCTCAACGGTTGAGTAGTTCAGCGGCCGCTCGCTTGCCCAACCCCCTCAAGGCCACGATCCTTTCCATTTGCGCAGGTCGCGGACTCGACTTTCCCGCTTCCCAACTGTAGATGGTTTGTGCTGATACGCCGAGAAGCGAGCCGGCCGATTCAGCGCTCAAACCCAATCGGTCTCTATGGGATTTGAATCCCTTTGCTGTAAAGCGCGGTTTGCTCGCAGGATCGGAGGGGGGCGTTTCACCAGTCAATTTCGAAACAAGCTTTTCCAACCGACCGACTTGCTGCTCAAGAGATGATGCGCGCCGCTTCAGTGATGCGATTTCTGAACGGTATTGAGAGGATGTCTTCTTGAGTTTGTCAGTCTCACGTATTTCTTTGCGAGAAATTCGCGAGATTTCATCCTTCAATATTGAAGTGACTCGCCTACGGTATTGTTAGATGTTAGAGTAGTCACTATTTACCCCATGACTTAATTTAGCTTGCGACAGTTTTCGTTAATTGCCAATTGGTGGTTCAGCTAGGTAGATATTTTCCCCTTGCTGACTTTAAGGTTTTAAACAACAATCCCAACGGTCATACATTTTCATCCAATGGAGCCTCACATGAATCGCAAAGAACTGATCGACGCACTGGCAGACAAGACCGGCAGCAGCAAGGCTGACGCAGATCGCAACATCGCCGCACTGATCGAAATCATCACCTCCACCTTGAAGAAGGGCGACAGCGTCGCGCTGGTCGGTTTCGGCACCTTCGAAGTGCGCAAGCGCGCAGCGCGCACCGGCCGCAACCCGGCCACGGGTGCAGAGCTCAAGATCAAGGCCAGCAAGGCACCCGCTTTCAAGGCCGGCGCAACCCTGAAGGCCGCCGTCAACGGCGGCAAGAAGTAACGCCCGAAGCAGTTCACGCTTTCATCATGTATCCGGCCGGGAAGGTGGCACCTTCCCGCATCGGAGAATATTTGCAGTGAAAGCGTCGCGGGAATCCGAATAGTCAATCCCCTCCGGAAGAAAGGCGCGCAATGCATCACACAGGGCAAGACATGCTTTGGCTGATTGGCAGTCTGTCGCGTATCTTCCGCTTACCTTTCGACCCGCAACTCATTCGTCAACAGTTCCCGCCACCATACTCGCGTGTGGCCGTGCTCAATGCATTGCAGGCATTGGCCTTCAAAGTTGGTGAGCGGAATCTGGATAGCAAGACACTTGCATCGCTCGAGCAGCTCCCGTTTCCGGCAGTCGCATTTCTGCGCCCCCAGCCGGCAGAGCAGACGGCTGACAAGCCAGAAACCGAGCAGGACAAGCCTTCTGCCGAACCAGATAGTCCAGAACAGCAGCAAGCAGAAGAAGCCCCCGTACTCACCGTACCCGTGTTGCTCATTAAGGCCAGCGGTGGACAACTGATGTTTTTCCGAGCCGGATCGGAATCTCCGGAAACGATCGCGATCGACGAATTCTTCAAACTGTTCCGTACCGACATCCTGCTGGTCGCCCGCAAGGAACAGAACGCAAGCGATGGAGAAGAAGCGGCCAACTCGCCCAGGGAGCCAGAACCGTTCGGCTTCCGCTGGTTCATCCCCGAGCTGATGAAACACAAGCGCATCTGGCGCGATGTGTTGATCGCCTCGCTGGCGATTCAGCTTGTCGGTCTCGTCACACCACTATTCACCCAGGTCATCATCGACAAGGTCGTGGTGCACCAGACTCAGAGCACCCTCATCGCCATCGCCGTCGGGCTGGTCATGTTCATGCTGTTCTCCAGCGCCATGACCTGGCTGCGCCAGTATTTCGTGCTGCACACCGGCAACCGCATCGACGCCGTGCTGGGTAGTCATGTCTTCCGCCACATGCTGCATCTGCCGGTGCCGTATTTCGAGCAACGTCCCACTGGCACGCTGGTGGCCCGTCTGCACGGCGTCGAGACCGTGCGCGAATTCATCACCGGTGCAGCGGTGTCGCTGCTGCTGGATTTCCCCTTCCTGCTGATCTTCCTCGCGGTGATGTTCTGGTACAGCTGGCAATTGAGTCTCATCGCCTTGCTGCTGATGTCGCTCATCACCCTGGCCAGCCTGCTGGTCACACCCGCCCTGCGGGAACGCCTCAACGAACAGTTCATGCTGGGGGCCAAGAATCAGGCCTTCGTCACCGAGTACATCGCCGGAATGGAAACCGTCAAATCCCTGCAGATGGAACCGGTGCTGGTACAGAAATACGGCGAATATCTGGCGCAATATCTCGCTGCGGGTTTTGCGACCAAGCAGCTCTCGAACTTCCTCAACGTTGTGGTCAATGCCTTGGAGCAGGTCATGACGCTGTCCATTCTGGTGGTCGGCGCATTGCTGGTGATGCAGAACGACGGCTTCACCATCGGTATGCTGGTTGCTTTCCAGATGTTTGCTTCCCGTATGACGCAGCCTATGCTGCGCCTGGCCAGTCTGTGGCAGGAATTCCAGCAAGCAGATATTGCCGTGAAGCGTCTGGGTGACTTGATGGATGTACCGAATGAACCCTATTCCCTGACACCGGCGCGCGCACAGGGCGGGGCAGGGGGCTGCGTCGAGCTCAAGGATGTCAGCTTCCGCTACAGCGACAAACACCCCTATCTGTACCGCAACCTCAGTCTCACCCTGCAACCCGGCAAACTCACCGTACTAATGGGCCCATCAGGCTGCGGCAAGAGCACGCTGGCCAAGATGCTGCAAGGTTTCTACTGGCCCAGCGACGGCAGCATCCTGCTTGACGGTTACGATCTGCGCCACCTGGCGGCCAACGAACTGCGTGCCAACTTCGGCGTCGTGCCGCAAGAGACACGCCTCTTCTCCGGCACCCTCTACGACAACCTGCAACTCGCCAACCCGCACGCTGGTTTCGAAGAGATCGTGCACGTGTGCAAGATGGCCGAGATCCATCAAGTCATCGAACAACTGCCGCAGGGCTACCAAACCCCGGTGGGTGAAAACGGTGTCGGCCTCTCCGGCGGACAGAAGCAGCGTATCGCCATCGCCCGCGCCTTGCTCAAGCAGCCGCGCGTGCTCATCTTCGACGAAGCGGTAAGCAACCTCGACATGCAAACCGCCGAACATTTCGCGGCGACCATCAACAAGCTCAAGGGGCAGGTGACTATGCTGTTCATCACGCACCAGCTGCCCAAATCCCTGCAAGTGGACGAGGTGCTCAAGTTCGGCATGCAGGAAGCAGGCGCCCTATCCGATGCGGCAACCCCCGTGGCACATGCAGCCCCAGTTCGATAGGCAACATAACGTGCGACTCAACGGTTTGCGTAAGCTACAACGCTTTGTTTTTCTCTGCGCCACGCTGCTGTTAGGCACCCCGGCATCCGGGCTCAGCTTCAAGGAAGCGGTGGAGCGCGCCTTGAGCAACGATCCAACCTATCTGGCTGCGCAAGCCAATCTTCGCGCTTCGCGGGAACGCATCACCCAAGCCGCAGCGGAGAATTTCTTTCAAGGCAGCATCAGTGCCAGTACCAGCAACAACCGCCGTGAATACACAACCCGCACCTCACCGCCGCCCGCCAATGTGCCGTTGGAAGCCTACAACACGAGTTCGGCACAACTGAGTTTCACGCAACCGCTGTGGCGGCACAGCAGCATGATCGCCTTCTCACAGAGCAAGCTTGGTTGGAAGCAGGCCGATCACCAGCTACATGCAGCCGGACAGGACATGCTGGTGCGCCTGACGCAAGCCTGGTTCGATGCCATGCAGGCGCGAGACAACGTGCATGCAGCCGATGCACAGGTGCAGACCGCACAGCAACAACTCGAATCATCGCAACGCGCCAATGCCAAAGGCATCCTGTCGCGAACCAATCTGGAAGATGCGCGCGCCAAGCACGAACAGGCATTGGCCGAGCAAGCTATGGCACAAAGCGAACTGGAGATCAAACTGGGCGCACTGGAGCAGATCATCGGCCCGCTCGAACTCTCGCCGCCCAAACTCTCTGATGACTATCCCTCGCCCCGGATGGGCGCAGATACGCTGGAACATTGGTTGGCGATCGCGGAGGAAAACAATCCCTCTTTGCTTGCCGCCCAGCGTGGGCTGGATGCCGCCAATGAAGAAGTGCGCAAACAACAGGCCGGGTACGAACCCACGCTAGACCTGGTCGCCTCCTACGGCAAGACCTCGCAGGCCGCCGGTATCACCGGCGGACAGGCAGGTTTTGATTCCTATGTCGGCAGCGTCGGTCTGCAATTCAACATGCCGCTTTCGGTGGGCGGCGGGCAGAGTGCCAAAGTGCGCGAAGCACTGGCTATGAAAGACAAGGCCGTGCAGGAACTGGAAGCCGCACGCCGACAAGCACGCATGAGCGTAAAAGAAGCTTGGTACACTTGGCGCGCCAGCGCAGTGCGCGAAACCTCGTCTCACCAATCGGTGATATCAGCAGAACTGAACCTGAAAGGTGCCGAGTCCGCGCGCGAACGCGGCATCAAATCAGACATCGATGTGCTTCAGGCTGGGCAGCAGCTTTCTATCGCGCAACGCGACTGGCACAAGGCACGCTACGACAGCATCCTTGGCAACTTCAAACTTCAGGCGGCTTGCGGGCAGTTGGATGTGGAGCATCTTGTTGCTCTGGATAAAGCGTTCGGGGCCGTAGCGGGAGAGTAGTGGCAGCAAGATCAGCTGCCCCAAGGAAACTACAGGGTCACTTTATATTCGCGGAGAATTTCTACCGCTTGAGGAAGGCCTTGGCTTAACAGCATATCCAGAAAAGAATCCACGTCAACGGGCGGATTTTTCAATGATCTTCTCTGCTTGCTCACGGTTTCAAGGACATTGGCGATATTCAAATCCAGATTATTGACGATGAAATCGTCAGGGTGGATGGCCTCGATACCGTGTTTGCCAAGTTCGTGGTCAGGAAAATCCTTCAGGTTGGCGGTGATGATGGCATCGGCTCCGCAGCGGATGGCGGCGGCCAGTACATGGCGGTCATCCGGGTCGGGCAGAGTCAATGTGTCGATCAACCCCTCGTAGTTCTCCACCAGACAATCATGGCAGTGTGCGTCCATGAGTGTTCGAGTTCGCTGTAGTTGTTCGGGGGAGATGTCCGGTCTGTCTGCCAGAACGTTGCGTATCCATTCCTCATGGATGCGCTCGGTCCAGCGCGCACGGAAGAGCCCGGTCGTGGCCAGACGCACCAGCAGATCCCGCAAGGGCGCCGGATATAAAACGTTAGCGTCATACACGACCGTAAAGCTACTCATCAATAACCCATCCCCAATTTCTGTGCCTGTGCAGAAAGTTCGTCCAATGCAGCCTCTCTCTGCTGTTCTTCCTTGCTCTTGAAATCCAGCAAATCACTATAACGTACCCTGCGGTGCGTACCGACCTTGCGGTACGGAATCTTGCCCTCATCCAGCAGCTTGATGAAATATGGGCGCGAGACCATCAACAGGTCGGCGGCCTCCTGAGTGGTGAGCTCCGCGTGTACCGGAACCACCTGTACGGCATTCCCCTGCGACAGGTTGGCCAGAATGTCGATGAACAGCCGGAATGCGGACATCGGCAATTCGACCCTCGTCTTCTCGCCATCACTTTGTATCGTTACGCTCTGTACTGCTTCCTTCGTTGCCATGATCATCGAAAGCGCACGACTGCTTTCTTTGGCTAACTCAATATCGACCTCGCTTGGCAATAAAGGCAAACTTCCTTGCGCTTTGTTGCTCATTGTTCTCTCCTGTTTGATTGATGCCGCAAGTCGCGACTAAGGCGCTAAGCCATATATGGCTTAGCGTGGGCGGATGATAGTGTAAGTTGTCATCATTCGCAACAAACGAAACAAACGAAGCTTCCGAAAATGTAGAGCCCTACTCATCGGCATGTATATACCAGCAAGCCGATGCCTTATCTATACCTGTATATATACCTATATATAGGCATATATAGGCCAAACGGCATAGGCCATTCGGCATAATTGTCTTCACCCCCAATATCAAGTAAGCTCCCCTCGTCCGCGCAGGGTCTTTCCCGGCGGCAAGCGCATCCAACGATGCGAAACCAACAAAGATAAACTTGTCGAGGAACCCCAGTGGCGGCTGCTAAAAAGGTAGCGCGCAAGGCGCGCATCGTCGGAGTAGACCCGCAAGACTTCGCCCCCAGCCTGTTGCGCGTGCAGAACCAGCCGCCGGCGCCGTTCGCGCAAGCCATGTTGCGCATCCTGCTCATCCTGCTGTTTGCCGTCATCCTGTGGGCCATCTTCGGCAAACTGGATATCGTTGCCAGTGCCGAAGGCAAACTCATCCCGCAAAGCTACGTCAAGATCGTCCAACCCTTCGAACAAGGCCTCATCAGCGAGATCCTCATCAGCGAAGGTCAGCATGTACAAGCCGGGCAAGTCCTCATGCGTTTGGACACCACCCTGTCCGATGCGGACGGCAAAGCCATCGGCAACGACTACCTCCTCAAACAGATCGCGCTACGCCGGATCGATGCCGAACTGGGCGACCGCGACTTCAAACGACGAGATAACGACCCCGAATCCCTCTACCGCACAGCTCTAGCCCAATACCGCGCCAACCGCCACGCTTACCACACCGCCCTCGAAGAAGAGCGCAGCATCCGCGACAAAGCCCAAAGCGACCTCTCTGCCGCCGAACAAGCCCGCACCAAACTTACCGAAACTCTGCCGCACTATCAAAAGCAAGCCGAGGCATTTGCCGAGCTAGCCAAAGAAGGCTACGTCAGCAGATTCGAAGCCGCCGACAAACAACGCGAATACACCGAAAAATCCCAAGACCTCAAAACCCAGCAACACCTCATCGAAAGCGCAAAAGCCACACTCACCGCCTCCAGCCGCAAACTCGAACAGATCAGCGCCGACTACCAACAACGCCTGCAAGCCGAACGCGCCGACCTCAGCGGCAAGCTCGACCAGACCCGGGCCGAAGTCACCAAACAACAATACCGCAACGGCCTGCTAGAACTCAAAGCCCCGCAGGATGGCATCATCAAAGACGTCGCCACCCACACCATCGGCACCGTCATCAGCCCCGGCACCATCCTCATGACCCTCGTGCCCAAGGACGAGATACTCAGAGCAGAAGTGTGGGTGTCCAATCAGGATGTCGGCTTCATCCACCAAGGCCAACCCACCAAAGTCAAACTCGCCTCTTACCAGTTCCAGAAATACGGCATGGTGCAAGGCGAAGTCGCCCACCTCAGTGCCGACGCCACCGATGCCAACCAGCAAGGCACAGGCGCATCTGCCCCACCCAGCGCCAAATCCCCCAACGGCCAACCCTACGCCTACCGCGCACTGGTCGACCTCAAAGCACAGGAGCTCATCGTCAACGGCATCAAGCACGCCTTGAGCCCCGGCATGCAAGTCACGGCGGAGATACATCTGGGTACGAGAACCATCCTTGAATATTTGCTCTCGCCCGTGATGGGGGCATTTCAGGAAGCGGGGAGGGAGCGGTGATAAAGAATATTTATAAATCCGTTCGTGCTGAGCTTGTCGAAGCATGAACGACATCTGCCGCGACAACATGCCGCACGGAAGAACAAACGAACACGAATACGATGCAGCAATAAACAACCAGACTTTGAGAGGAAACAGCATGACCGAAGCAGCAAGCACCACCCAGAACAAAGAAACCAAGCAACCCAAAGTCAACGGCAAGCCCCAAGCCAAACAACAACGCGTCATCAGTGACCCAAAAGAAGTCGCGCAGCTAGTAATGATGCGCATCGACCAAGTGAATAGCAAGAAAGACGAACTCACCATCGCCGTGAAAGGGCTGGCGGATACCGCCAAGCAACTGGTGAGTGTCTATGCGAAGCAGCAGGCACAACTGGCGAAGTTGGCTAAGCGGGTGGAGGAGTTGGAGAAGGCGGGCAACAAGTAACAATGGTGGCGAAGCACCAATAAGTCATCCAGCAGGTCAACGAGACAAGGGATATGTCGAGATGAACGGAAACATTAAACGAAGTGAATGGGTTGTGGCGACATTTCTGGGGTGTCTGCTGCTGTCAGCACCTGCGCAGGCGGCGAGCTTTGATTGTGCGAAGGCGGGGACGAATGTTGAGCACATGATTTGTGATAACCCTGAGCTATCGAAGCTGGATGATGAATTGAACGAATCCTACAAGGCGGCACTGAAAGATAAGAGTCAGGTGGTTTCAATCAAGCAGGTTCAGAAGCAGTGGGTGAAGGTGCGCAATAGTTGTCCTGATACCGGCTGTGTGGAAAGTGCCTACCAGAAACGCATCGTGCAACTGCGCCCTGTTCAAACTGCACAAAAAATACCGTTGGAAACGAATTCAACGGGGGCGGTGGAGGCACATGAGACAGCCTGCCTCGCGCCAAAGATCGACTGGCGCAACTACGAATGGACAATCATCACGGGCAAGGGAGAGGCTATCTGCAAAGAGATGCTGGCCTATGTCAAATCACGCCCCAACGACATTGCGCCGCCAACTTGCCCTGAAGAGCGTCTGCCGAAGAATGGCAATTGGTCTAGGCCGGAATTCCACATACTCAATGAAGCAGAGAAACAGCACATTCTGGCAGGCATCCCTGAGCGTTTCAGGCAAGTACCGAATGGCCCCGTCAGCTACGAACGAAAAATCCGTGAATCAAAATTATTGCGAGTGGTGAAGGGCGATATTTCAGGGGATGGAGTACCGGAGTTGCTTCTGGCGATAGGAGGTGATCCAGATAAGCAGGGTATATGTGAACACTCAAAACGATGCGCTAGGTCTGAGGAAATATTTGAAGGCGGAATAGTTTTGTTTAGTGATTCATACGAATTACTTCCCATGAATGACGATGGCAGAGATGTAAATTGGGCGCACCGTTTGATGGTGACTGTCCCGTTTCTATGGCTCGGAGAATTGATCTACTACAATAATGCACCTTATTGGTTATCCGATGTGAGTTGGAGTCAGAACATAGAAGATAACTTCACGCGCACGACAAGCAGGCCGGATGATCCTTACAGCAAGATGTTCGGGATATATGGGTTAGGTCATGCCGTGATTGGTCAATATGGCGGGCCGCAAAGATCTGCGCCATTTATTGAAGTGCAGAACCTTCGAGGTGAAGGTGCTTCTTGTGAATTTGGGTACTTTCATCGTGAAAACCTCAAGCAAAACTCAATCAGGAAAGGGAAATAAACATGCTTAACGTTACTCAAATCGATAACGCAACGCCTGTTGCTGGAAACCAGACCGCTTACCAGTATTTCCGTTTCCAATTGATTCTGGGGGCAGAAGGCGCGGAGACTGCGCCATATCGTGATACGCACAAAAGTAAGCTGCCGACTATCGGCATTGGCTTCAACTTGACTGATGATGGCATTCTAAAATTAGTTTTGGCGCAATTTGGTATTGATGTAACACCTGCAGCATTACAAACATTTCATAATGCAGTTAGGAAGCCCTACACCAGCGACCTTGCCCTGCAACAGGCACTGAACGCCGAGATGCAAAAACTGTTCGATGCTGGCTTGTCAGGCCGTCCTACTTTCGCCTTCAATAACACAGATGAAATGCGCACGGTGTTCGATGTCGCGATAAAACGATACGACGAGGGTGATCTATTAGCAACAGATGCAAATGACAAATTAGGTCGCATTAACGCATGGCTCGCCGGAATTCCTCCATCGCGAGAACGCGCCGTACTGGCTTCCATGGCCTACAACGGCTACATCAACAGAGGAAAAAGCGGAGCGCTACGAGAAGCAATTACGAAAGGGGATCGTGCCGAAGCGTGGTACCAAATCCGCTATAACTCGAACTCATCTGGCTGGTCTGAAATCGATGGAAAGCTGACACCCAACCAACTGGGCGGAGCGGGAGTGGCGAAACGTCACTACATCGAATCTCAAATATTTGGTCTATACGACAACCCAAATTCGGTGAGCCTGGAAGAAGCAAAAAGCGTCTACCGCATGCTGCAACTGCATCGGGACAGCATCCTCAACTACGAAGCAAAGTATGGTGTTAACCCGGATGACACTATCACCGGACGGAACATGATTGACGAAGCCAACTTGTCAGCCGTGATGGAGCCCGTTGATACGCTAGTTCAAGCACTTGATTACGCCAAGCCAGCTATTTTTGCCGACCTCAAGGCAGGTACATCGACGGGTAACAGCGACATCGCACGAGCCTATCAGCTATGGTTAGACCAAGGGCATAGTGAAGCAAGCTTCAATGCGGCAGACATCTATCTTGATGCAGGTCGCAGCCATGCAGGGCAAAAAGTAAGCTCTGGTTACCACAGCGTGGTATCTGCTTGGCTTGACCCTGTTACGGGAGCTGAGAACGCCCGCGATAGTATCGTCATAGGTGAGAGCAATGTAGGTAGTGGAGATTATTTGCTCGGCAGTAGTGGCAACGATCTGATGATAGGCGGGGCTGGAGATGACACACTAGATGGCGGCAAAGGCGACGACATCATGGCCGGTGGCGACGGCAATGACACCTACATCATCAACGCCGGTGACGGCAACGACACTATCGAAGATAAACTCGGCACCAACACCATCATCTTCAACGGCAAAGCATTGAGCGTCTTCATCCGCCAAGCCGACGGTACCTTCAAATCTGCTGATGGCAAGATATCGGGCTCCATGCAAGGTGGCGATCTCATTCTGCAGGATGAGACAGGCGCGCAACTCACCCTCAACGCCGACTTCCAGGAAGGCGACTTCGGCATCAGCTTCAAGGATGCCCCCGTCGACCCCGTCCCCACCTACACCCTCCAACTCAACGACATCACCTTC
>Ga0210036_1002951_pt1 | contig 17309 bp, 10 predicted proteins | sample CryGeymeta201515_FD_185469 | JGI IMG/M metagenome (GOLD analysis project Ga0210036, IMG submission 185469) | Groundwater microbial communities from Crystal Geyser aquifers in Utah, USA - Crystal Geyser metaG 2015-15 (SPAdes) (version 2) | ecosystem: Environmental > Aquatic > Deep subsurface >...
ATACAAATTTTTAGTACCCTACTTCTAAAATAGTAAGCTAAATATTTATCAGTACCACACAAATAAAACTTTGATAGGCCACCCGCTGGCTAGAGTGGTTGGCAAAAAATAATAATAACAATACCGTACCAACCAAGTTTCGACACCTTCGTTGGCCGTCGTTGCTGATCGCACACATCATAAAAGTCAACAAAAACTTGGAGTAGAACAATACCACAAGACCGGGCCAACCCCAATAATAGTATTACAATCGAATCAAAACGATAGCAACAACAGCAAAAAAAATGGATTCAAATACAGAATCTAACGCCATGGATATTATGGATCCTGCAATTGCTGGGATTGATTTTCGACAAGCCTTGACTATTTTGGCTGATCGGTCTAGTTGCGAGGAACATGATCATGATAAAAAGGGTTGCCACACTCATCAGACGAAAGAGCTGCGATCGATGGGACAAACGATTGATTTATTGGAGAACAGTGTCCGAACTGCTACCACTAACAATAACAACAACGAAATTACTGGTAGTACTACTACTACTACTACTACTTGCGATGAAGCTACTCAAAAGAAACAACAACAAGAGGAGGCCCGTCAAAAACGAATGCAAGAAATGGATGCCAAACTGCAAACAATGACGGTAAAAGAATTATTACAGCTTGTTATGAAAACACAGCAACAACGAGTGGAAACCTATCAAATATACAACAAGTACGTATGTTTTGTGTTTTGTGTGTGCTGTTCTTGTTCTTCTAAATTCAACTTTCTCTGAAAGTTGCAGTGCGATGTTCACATGTGTTCCTTCCGTGTCCAATCTTCAATTTGTTCGCTGACAATAATATTCCATCATCACTCTTCTATTTCGGATGTATATGTATCAACGACAAAAGGAGTCTCACAACACTGTTACAAAGCGGGAATATGACAACCTATATTAGCACTTGTGCTCACACAACAGCGGCATTTGCTGTTTTAAGTGATACAATAATTCGCATTCGATCGACGCTTGCAAAAAATAATCATCACAATCGAAAGAATAATGATTCTTATTTTTTGGTGAAACTCCTTATCCAGCTCCAGCAACACGAAAAAGAAAAATTGAATTTAACGGCCGCTTTGCATTTAGAACGAATCCGAGAACGCAACGAAACTATAGCCATCGTGGGCAAAGAAGGAGCAGATCCTCGCATTCAAACGTTGCTCCGAGAGGGTGTCCAAGCTCTGACAGAAAAGGTAACCGCTGTCATTGAAGAGATTAATGAAACCATGGAAGAAATTCGATACGCGTTGCTGGAAGAAAACGACGAGCACGAAACAGAGGAGTGAAATATAGTATCACCTCGTAAAATATTCAGTAACAAATAAAATTATGTACTCGAGTAGTAGTCTGTCAAATATGAATTCATGAAGATATTTTCCGCTGTGTTACCCTCAATATCCGAAAATAGGAGAGAAAAATGTGTGATCATCTTTGGCTATTAGTGTCATTTTGAAAGGCCTGGATGAACAGCTGTTGTTGAATATAAGGTGGGAGAGAAGCGAGAAATGATGCTTCAATGGCGTTTGTATGTTGTTGTTGCTGATTAACACAAAACTGTTGGAGCAATGCGAGGTGTTTTTGCTGCTGCTGATTTTGCCGCTGTGTTTCCACGAGATATTGGAGCTCTTGAGCGAAAGGAGTGTTAGTGATATTAGGCAGAAAAACGGCGGACCCTGCTTCTCCTCCTCCTTGATTCAATGGAGTCGGTGTGGGTTGTGGCAACAAATGATTGGATTCACCTCCATCACCAAAACGGTTCAGAAGACGAGATTGCGCATGAAATCCAGGTTCAGGTTCGCTGTGCACTTGTGTCGTAGCTTGCTGCTGGTGCTGCTGCAGAAATGCTAAAAATTGGGCAGCATCTGCGGGGAAAGGAGCAGAATCAGGCCTTGGGGCAGCCTGTGAAGGTGGTAAAGCAGCTGGCTCATCCGACTGCTGACGACACAACATGGCTTCTCGTTCCTGGCGACCCTTGACGGCAAGATCGCGATGGTAGGCGTCCATCTCGCGTCGGTATCGTTCTGTATCAACTTGAGCTTCTTCCTTATATCGTTTCAAATCATCAGCTGACAATCCCTTCCACTTGGCGCCAATTGTCTTGGCTATATTCTCAAAGCCCATGGTCGTGTCAGCAACATTGTCCGACCTAGCTTGCTCCGTCAGCAACTCTGCTCGCGCCTCGCGAAAGAAGATGTTGTATGCTGAGAGTGGGCGGCGAGGATAATCTGTGGGGCGTTTGGCTTTCATTTGTCGTTTTTTGGACGGTCTCTTCTTCTATGCACGGCGGTGAAATCAAGTTGAGAAGTGACAAGTTGAGAAAAAGGCATGATGTTTATAAAGAAGAGTAAGCCGCATGATTTCAACTTAAAGAAACAAGCTAGCTAGTAGAGCAATACGAGTACGGCATTCACGACATAATATCAAACAGTGTAACATACTATCTATCGTTGCTTACCTGCTGTGCAACGGCAGCTGGTCCTGTTCCTGCCATCGTGGGTTTAGTGTAATTCTGTTGTCCGATACTACTACGAAATACCTGGTAAATGTTTTAAAGAAATAATAATGATAATGGTGTCTGTCTGTTTAACGGCGAAGATTCGCCAACCGGCATTTCGTAAGGTGACAACCAATTTTTACGGTACCAGGTAGTTCAGTCGGGTTTCGAAGCGCACGAGTTCCAAACTCCGGTACGAGATTCTTCCGTCTGAGAAAATACTGGTAATCAACTCGTTCCTGGTAATTCGATTGCCTGCGCAGTCTATTTTGATCTTGCTGCAGTACAGACTGTTACTACCAGTAGTCTGCTACCTGGTAGAGTACTAGTAGTATTTTCCCTTTTCTGGAGCATCCAGCATCATTCATATTTTCATGGTTGGAATTTATTGTGGGCAGCGCAGAGTTTTGTGTCCGATACTAATTTATTATTGGTACAATCAATAATGCAAAGAACCACTTTTCACAGTTTTTATTCATCAACACAAGTAACCTGTTCCATCCTCGGGACGCTTAGATGTTACCATTTAAATGGTCGTTGCTGACAATGTTCTTAGACCCTCTACCTACTACCAAGTAGCTGGAGTATTAGCTCTAGTGGTAGACACCTGCCTGAACCATCTTGACACAGCCCAACTCAGGCCCTAGTCTACTAGGTTACTAGTAGGCCTTCAGAATGTTATATTTGTTCAGTGTCGTAAGATCCGTCGCATATTTCTGACGCCTTTACACAAACAGATTCTTTTGCTGGACCCGCTTTGAAGAGCGCAACATACTGCCAATTCCATACGAAGTTGAACATCTCGACTCTGGAAATTCAATTCCTTGGTTTACCAGTAATACCATAAGCAGTAAAATCGGTGTTTAAGAGCATTATTTCGCAGCAATTGTTGCAATGACTTGTCGAAGGGCGGGGGAGGGATACTAGTAGCAGGAGTGGTACTACTAGTACTCGCACCGGCACTGGTTGTACTATATTTCATGGCATCTCCAAGCAAATCCCAATCAAGAACCAGAATTCCTAAAATCCTTCAGATCAAAAAAATAGTTTAGGATGATGAGTTAAGTCTTATCTTTAAGTGCCATGGAGAGAGTACGTCAAGTACCTGGAGTACCTGGCATGCTCGACTTAGTTCTGTACTTAATAAATGTTCTAAATTGCAACTGACATCACTTAAACAAAAATACACGCCTGACCAGCAATAGTAGTGAATTAGTACGCCCGTCAAGCCATTATCCCTAAGTTCTGTTCACAGTAGCATTGGGTTTGAATGTTAGTTAACCGAACTCGTTCAATTTTGTGCTGTACACTAATAACGACTGAAAGTTTGATTCACTGCACTTCCCATGTATGTTGTGTCCTTGCAACACCTTTCTCTCTTTTTGTCATAGTAATATCAAGGAGCAAGTGGTGAAGCACTGTTTTATCATCAGCACAATACAAGCATATACGTCCACCTACCATTCTATAGTAGAATCAGGAAAGACTCGCTCTTTATCTCCCATAGAGCAGAAAACAATTCTTCGCAAATTACTCTGCAGTGCCTTTTTGCATTCCAGCGCTAAAATTCAAATTTCAAAGCTGAAGTAGCAACGAATCTGACACTGCGTCATTTAATTCGAATCTTCAATCACTGATCACTTCCCCAACCATCATCATAACACAGCATATCATCATGCAGAAACCAACTCCAGCAGCAGCTAATAGCGCCGATGAGGATCCCACAGCCGATTCATCTACCAACCCCGGTGGCGGCGGCGCTACCACGGAGCACGAACCTCCCCAAATGCAGTCTGGTAACACCACCGCAACTACCAACATCTCCATCAATAGTAGTAGCAATAACAACGACAATGGTAGTATGCCACCCCAGCAGGTGTACGTGGATACCTCGAACCCCAACATGGCGCCCGGCAACATTCCCGGATTGGAGCATCAGTTTCATTCGTTGAGTTTTCAACCGGGCGGCGACGGCTTGATGGTCGACGGCGGCAGTGACAACCCCGAAGACATCGACGATCAGGGCGGTGACGGCGAAGACGATCCACTGAAGCTATTTGTTGGACAGGTAAGACTATGACACACAAACTGCAACAGCAACAGTGTTTTTGCTGTGACGTTGGCCCAAGATTCGCGCGGTGATTCGATACCAACTACCAGTACTGATGTACTGATTATTTCTTTACAGCTAAAGTAGCGGCTGCTTTTAGTTGTCTCACACTCTATACCTGCTTCACCGTCATGATATCATCAACACCCACACAGGTCCCCAAAGAAATGAACGAAGAAGATATATTTCCTTTCTTTGACTCCTATGGTCCCCTGAAGGATGTTGCGATCATTCGCGACAAGCACACGGGGTTGCATCGAGGATGTGCCTTTGTGACCTATTGGACGCGAACGGATGCCGAACGGGCGCGGGAGTCTCTGCACGACCAGTTCACCTTTCCTGGTGGTCGCCGACCGGCGCAAGTCAAACCGGCAGAACCATCCGGTGAGTTAAAGTGTCAAAGTACTCCTCGTTGACTTCTCGAAATGCCATCTTGGTGCACACTCTAACTCATCTGTCCTACTGGTACTTTTACATTTTTTTTCAGAGAACAAGCTATTCATTGGAATGCTGTCACGAAAGGCCGGAGACGCTGAAATCCAAGAAATCTTTGCCCCCTACGGAGAAATCAAGGAGATTTTCATGATCCGTAACCAGGATGGATCGAGCAAATGCGCGGCATTCTTGCGATACACCAAGCGCGAATCTGCCATGCAGGCCATTGAGGATCTCAACGGTGTTGTCATTATGGATGGATCTTCTCGTCCTTTAATTGTCAAGTTTGCGGATAACAAACACCAGAAGCAGCAACGGCATATGCGAAATCAGAGAAAGCACGAGCTCATGTCGATGGGAATGGGACCAGTAGCGTACGGTGGTTATCCTCACCAAGTACCGCCCCCCATGGGAATGCCTCACGGAGGTCCGCAGTATCCCATGCCTTCTCAGCAATACCCCCCTGCCTATGGAACCGGAAATCCCCCACCACCACATGGACCTCCTCATCCCTACATGTATGCTCCTCAGCAATATGGACAACTCCCACCTTATGCTTACCCCAACGTGCAACCAGATATGCGGCCGCCCAGCATGCGTCCCCGTGAAGGGCCTGCCGGTGCCAATCTTTTCGTGTACCATCTTCCGCATGACTTGACCGATGCTGATCTTGCTACCGCATTCAACCCATTTGGAAACGTCGTCAGCGCCAAGGTCTATGTGGACAAGTACACTGGCGAAAGCAAGGGTTTTGGTATGTGTTATCTTTCTCATGTTGTTTGAACGGTTTGATTTTACGTCCCCGATTTTAGCCTCTGACATATCTTTCTTCGCATGATTGCTTCATCCCTGCTTTAGGCTTTGTATCATACGATTCCGTTATGTCCGCCGAAGCTGCTATCGAACAAATGAATGGTTTCCAGATTGGAAATAAGCGCCTGAAGGTTCAACACAAACGTGTACATAGCCATGGTGGTGTTCAAAATGGCTTTCACCCACAGCAGCAAATGGGTTCGCCACTACCCCAAATGCAATTGCAAATGCAGATGGGTCTGCAAACAACGCAACAGCCTCCAACAGCTGTCCCACAATCAGCGCCCCAAGCGCTTCGAGTGATTCCCTAAAGAAGTTTAACTTTTTCCTACACTACCCACCAGGCGCTCTCTTTCTTGAAAGTCAGAGCCCGGTCCGCACTATGCCATCACTACGATCTGCCCTTTTTGGCAGAACCATTACACATATTTACTTTACATTCGTTATTCCTATCACTTGACTCCTTGTGAACTATCTTTTCTTCAACTTTCGTGGCTCTAACTGGTCAGCTACAATACTACAGTAGTTAGCTACCAGTGTTAGTGTTGCCTAAATTCAGGAAGCATGAATAGTGTGTCCAACTTGCAATCTGCAATTTTAGTTGAGTGGCAGTGGTTAGTCAGCTGCCATGAAACTGTTTGCTTGTTTGGTACTCCAAGTAGTCTACCATCAAAATTTTAATAGTCTTCGTCCAGTTCGTCTTCAAGTTCCTGCGCCTTTTCCTCGTCCGTCTTGTCGTCACTGCGCTTTCGACGATTTCCCCGACTGGCTTCCAATTGCTTCTTGTAGGCATCCGGAGGATATCGCATGGCCCGAACAGCATCATTGTGCGTCGTCAAGCAGTAGGCAATACGACGGTGGAAGGCTTCGGCCGGTTCCTTGGTGGCATAGACATCTACCAAATCATGACTTTGTACGTACGCTTCTTCATGATGAATAGTGGCATCGAGAACTCCATCACGAACAGCCTTGGCCACAACGAATTCTGCCGAAGTCGGACTTGGCAATCCCAATCGATCGGCGACATCTTGCAATGAGAGTCGACTGTAACTGACGTGCAGTTTTCGCAGTCCTGCTTTGACGACTTGCTGTGCCAATCGCGAAATGAGACTGTGAGTTCCGTCCGTTTGCAACCGAGCCGCATGTTCCGAAACAATCTTAGTGTATACCCCGAGATCTCCCTGTCGGACTGCTTGGGTAATGGCAAGGTAGGGTGCCAATTCCGTTCGCATTCCCTCATTGAAAAAGAAGTGACGTTCCGGAATTTCTCCCATCAAGAGTTGCACAACAATCAGTAGGCGTTGAGCTTCAATGCGGAATCCGAGTCCCGTATTGTTGGGAGCCTTTCGAAGACACTGGCTGAGATTGGAATAGGCCGAGGTGTATTCCAATCGCAGGGCCTGGATCCGTCCGGAGTGGTAGAGAAAGCGACACAATTGATTGTTGGAAGCAGCATCGGGAAAGGTGGAGTTGGCCAATAGTTTCTGGGCTTGTTCCACTGCAAATTGGTAGGTATAGCAATATATAATAACATTGTGAGAATAGATGAGCCATGCGAACTTTATGACTGTCATGATAGGGTATCTTCGGACGTCCAAGAAACAATCAAGCAATCAAGCAAATACGTAGATAAAGATATTTCTTCAACCTACCTTGCGAATTGTTTAGCAAATCTCGCAACATCAAATTCAACAAGGTTGCTTGACAATCGAAATCACGACGCAGACAGGCCATATTATGAGCTCGGGCCATATCTTGTCGCAGTGCGGCTGCTAGGCTTGGATCAACCTTTTCCAATTGTTCGGCAGCCAAGGACCTCATCCGAAACATCCGAGCCAAGAGTGGATACAGCGACGTGGCGGAAACTCCCGATGCGGCCGTAATCTTTTGAGCGCTGGTTTCGAGATGCGTCATGAGAATGGCAATGCCCTTCTGACTAAGATCGAAAGCTTCCGTGTTCTTGGAATCCTTCCAGAGCAAACGAATCATCAAACTCAACAACCAAGATTCTACTTCCCGATCGGCGGCACTCGTTAGATAACCCAATTTGATTGGTTTGGCACCATCCGTATCCACAGCATCAGCATCTCCTACACCGGAAGCTGCAGATGGTGTATCGACGTCCATGGTACTAACAACATTGGTGTTGTCAGCACCCAACAGCGTTCGTCCATGAGCACAATATCCTTTAGGATCTAACAAGATGGATGCTGCTGATGCAATACTGTCGAGAGTTGCATCACCGGCTGCACCGGAAGCTGTACCTAGCCATCGACGAACAACTTTGGCAGGATTGCTAAAGGTCAAACTAGAGATTCCACCACTAGCACTACCACTACCAGCACCACTAGCACTACTACCACCCAACATTCGTTCCAGACGACGAGCCGCTGCTTCTAAAGGAGGCAAAGGTGGTGCAGTCGGAGTTTCATCATCGTCATCCACTTTCGCGGCTTCGTCCTTGTGAGTCTTTTTATCGGAGGATTCTTCCGTTTTCATTTTGGCATCCGGCATTTTTACTTTTGTTATAATATTACTTTCGTAAATGCTAATGAGTAAAGATTATTATTATTTTGTTGTTGATTGACACAAGCTAGCAAGCAAGCTTACAGTACGCAGCTGTGAGTACAATAGTAGATAGCTTTGAGACGGATAAAACAGAGTTGATGGTTGTGACTAGACTAGACTACCAAACGCTACTCTATCATCTACTAGTAGACTACTACTACTACTGATGTACTAGTCTACTACTACTACTATTATTTATCTTGTTGTTTTTTATTCTCATGGTGATCGACGATCCACAAAGAAACCCAAAGATTAACGCGTACAAAAAATAACCCCAACATCACCACGACAATCTAATAATTAGTCGCATATTTGCTCTTCAAAATAATAAGGATCTTCCGATGCGATTTCCACAAAATCCCATCCATCCATCCATCAAAATAATCGTAATGAAAAAAAAAATCACCGTATTATTATCACCCCTCCCTCCACTCTTTTTTTAACTCACCACTTCCCACCAGTCAATAATTTTGATTTTGTAGAGTTTTCGAGTACATGGCAATCCAAATGTCTTTTTTACAAAAAAACACAAATAATAATAATATATCAAATAATCATTATTTTTTTCAGCTGACCAGAACGAAGGTCAACACTAAATGAATCAAAGAGTTTCTGGTTTATATCTATCATTGATTTGTATGCTAGCTCTTCCTTGCAGTTATAACAGTTTCACACCACCTCTATTCCTCAAGAAAAGTAGACCGACTAGACCTACTACTCGTACTACAGCTACTCCAATACGAACCTCCACTAATAATAATAATAATAACAGTAACAAAAGCAACAGCATCCAAAGAATGACCTCTCAAAATAACAATAACATGAACAACAACGATAATAACAGCGATAATAACAGCGATAATAAATCGTCGATTCCTGTTTTGGTCCATACGAGTCCATTCCTACCACAAACAACCGATAGTGAAGCTCCGAATCGTGCTCTTGTTATTCTCAACAGTCCCATTCGGACACCACCCAGTCCACTGTTTACAGAATTGTGGAATACGTCTGCCATTCGTGTTTGTGCGGATGGAGGTGCCAATCGATTGTACAAGGCGGATACTCAATTGATTCCGGACCTCATTTGTGGAGATTTGGACAGTGTCGTACCATTCGTACGAGACTACTATCATCAACAGCACAATGTTACTATTGAACGAGATGCCTGTCAAAACAGTAACGATCTGGACAAGGCCTTGACGGCACTGTTGAAGACGAAGGAAGTCTATACCAGAGTTATTGTTTATGGTGCCTTTGGTGGACGATTCGATCAAGAAATGGGATGCATCCAGGCACTGTACAAATGGTCTGCAAAATTTCAGTACCGTATGGTCCTTATGGACGATATTACTACGGCCTTTTTAATGCCACCTCACGTTCGAAATGAAATTCGACTTTCGTTTTACGGTACCAACATCCCCACAACCACTGCCATGACTACTACTACGACTGCGACTACGACTATTACTACTGCCAATGATAACGACAACAATTCATCCAATAATGATCATGATGATCATGTCGATCAAAATGGTTCTACTGCTACTACTACCAACAACAACAACACCAACAATTCTCAACATGAAAAACAACAAATAATAGTATTAGGTGAAGGACCGACCTGTGGCATTATTCCTGTGGGATGCAAGTGTGATAGCGTCCGAACGACGGGATTTAAATGGGATTTGGATGGCAGCATTCCACTGGAATTTGGTGGTCTCGTTAGTACATCCAATCATGTTTCCCAACAGGTTGCGACTGTCGAAGCATCGCATCCACTCATTTTTACAGCCGAAGTATCGTGTGGTATCAAGGATATCTTTTGAAGGAAGAGTGTGTGACCGACCAATCTCTTTTTTTTGGGGGGGGGGGGGGGAGAAGCACCACTTTCGGACCACCCATTATTTTTGCAGTATATACTTCATAACTCATAACTACAAGTGCAAAAGAATCATAGTATGAAAAAAGTGCATACGTATTAATATAAACATGCTAAGTTGTTATACTTAGCGTTCAACAAAGATAAATCGGGAATGAACAGTGATCATGGGCGGACTTGAGCTCTTTGAAAGTGTGTGTTGCCACTCTGGTTCGCTCGAAAATTTGCCACTGTTTGTCGTTTCACTCGGTCATAAAAGAGCAAGCCAAATTTAGTCTCATTTTCACATACTGCAAAAAAGATTGGCAGACAAGGTCCATCTTTGCTGGTGTAATCTTTTCAGGAGTTGGATGCCAAACATTCAAAGTTTTCAGGTCGCTTTTGTCTTGTCCCCCACTTTTCCAGCAGCCTTTCGTCTTCGAATCGATATTGGAAAAATTACTTCTTTCCAATTCTCTACGAATCCTCGATCGTAAATGTTGGTAGGCATAGGACCTGGGTCTTCCTTTACAGTTGCATCCTCGTCATTTTGCTGCACGTGGCCATTTTCCAATTTTCCTCCCGTACACGTCACATCACCATCAGGAATGAGTGGCTTTTTCTGGTTGGCACTGTTTGATTTTTCTTTAGATTCCTCTGAAGCTGCTCCGGATGTTTGCATCTTTTTGTAATTGTTGTACAACCTTACTTGCTCGTCATGCCATTTTCGAACTTCTTTCCACTTGTAGTGTTCATTGGTCGTCATTCCGCAAGAGGTAATGTAACAGTGATATCCCAGGAATCCAAACAGTGCAAAGCTCATGACAAAGACAACCAGCAAGATGCTTGCTTCATACATGTGCTTATGAAAGAGGTACTGAAAGACGATCCATTTGTTGGCTTGAAATTCTTCGCCACTGACCCGATCAAAAAAGGTCACGCCCCACAAGTTCTTGTCAGCAATTTCGCCCATGAAAAATCGGATGAACATGACACTGGTGTAGACGTATATTCCAAAATGCGTGGCCACAAACAAAAGAAAGAATCGATAATTTTCTTCTCCAACTGTACTCGCAACCCATCCACAGTAGTGATCAAAACGAGCTACGTGTTCGTGATACTTTAACCGATCATATTTGCTCCGTGGCAGTCGAGGAACTCCCTTGCGTCGGTCCATGCGGCCTTCGACGTACAGCAAGTCGTCGTATGGAAAATGATCATAAAATTGAAGCGTATCTTTGGTGATGATTCCGGGCCTGTTGTATCAAATCGTATTGTGCAGAAATTTTAAAAAGTTAGAGAGAAAATGTAATGAGGAGGAACAGAGCATGAATCTACGTGATAAGAGCGGCAATTATGGAAATGACAGTCTCCTTTCCAGTTTCCAGAGTGTCTGATCTCTGATCAGCTAAAAGTTCATCGGCGTACCTTGTCATTGTCAATCTCCAAGTATACAAGGCAAAGAAAAAGAGTCCATGGGCCACCTTGACATGATAGTTTGGGATATGGGTCGATTGCAGGGCTTTGGGAAAACCGTACATAATCAATATCAGATAACCACCCGTCATCAGCGTCAAATATATGATAGCCAATAGTTTCTCCATGATGGTCTCAAAGATGGCAACGCCCTTTTTTCCCACGACTTTTCCCACTAGTTTAATAAATTTTGCGGGCAGCGTGTGAGAGATGTACCGACTAATCGGTGAGGTTTCGGGATCTGCCATGACACAGAAATAAAAGGTGAAGCCCAAGAAAAGGGCATAGACCACCACAATCACAGCAACTCCAATCGTAAACGCCATCGTTGTTTGTATCTAACAAAATTCAATTCTCAGGTTGATAGTACAAATGGTTGCTCTTGGTGAAGATAAAAAAATACTAAAAATCGTTCGGATGTAGTGTTCATACAGTAATGAAGTGGTTGCTCCTGGTGAACAGGTTGTTCATTAGCTTTTCATAGACTAGTCTAATCTAATAATAAATATAATGGAGTGCTCCAGTAACTTTCGTTCAAGATCTCTCGTTGCTTCAATTCAATTTTCTACAATACGGGTACTCCATTATCTGTTCAGTCGTTTCACGACTGGAAAGTAGAGCGCACAGTATCTCTGGAATGCCAATCAACATCCCAGACGACAGCTCTCGACTACTACCTAGTAGTCTACCAGCAAGCTCCACTGGGACAATACACTCAACGACAACCTTCAAAAGAAAGGCGTCATCTCTCAGCTTCAGGCAGTAACATAGCAACTCCTCAAGAATGATCCAACAGCAAGGAAAGCGCGCGTCAATGATGACAATGGGAAAGCTGCTTACTTGGGAACCAAAGCGCAACAAGACATGACATCAAGAAAACAACCGCGTCATTAAAGTAACAATGAGGGCGTATGGGCTGGGCTGGGCTGGAGATGCTCGCTCATTCATCCAATCTTTTGAGATTGTACAAGATGCACAAGAAGGAAAGGGTGACGGAGGATCCATGCGCTATCAGCCAAGAAAGAGGACAATGTCGCCAACAATAGGATAGAGAAGAATTACTGGATATACTAGAAAAAGCTCTAAAGGCGGTTCAAACTTCGAAATCAGATTCTTCGGTATCGCATCAATCACCAAGCCAGTTGCTCCATTCACTGTCAATTCGCTTCAATGCCTCCTCCAATGTTTCACCGGCGTCCTCTTCCAGATGGTCATCCTCGTCATCCAATGGATTCGGACGAGCCGCCGCGGCAGTCTCGGAAGCGCCCGGGGTCCAGACAAAGTCAGGGTCGGCCCATGCTGCCCAATTCTTGTCAATTTCGGCCATTTCATCTGCCAACGATCCCTCATTTTCCCGAGTTCCCAGCCGATCGTCTTCATCCACTTCCGACGAAAGGCCCACAAACTTCTTCAAATGGTTATCCACATTCTCAGCAATTTGTTTTTGCAAGGGCACAGAGATGCGACCCTCTTTCCATTCGGAAGACGTACTGCTGCTGAATCGCATGAGCTGTTCCGTGATGCGTTTGGTAGATTTGTCGAGTTTGTTTCGTTGTTCGAGCGAACTTTGAAGTTCGACTAAGAGGTCTTGGTAATGAAGTTTGACTTCGGCAATGTCCATGCCATCATAGCGCTCTCGAACATGAACCGGGATTGATGCCATGGTGACCGATAGAGAAGAAGATGAGTGCATTGCAGTAGTACTTGAATGACCTAAATTCTTTGAGACGTCTATTGCGCCATCCGTAGATGAATCAGTGAAAGGACTCTCCAATCTGGTGACGTCGACATCATTTGACGTTAAAACATCTTGCTGTTTGTTGTTGTAGGAGACCTGTGAGTCACCCAAATTCGACAACACGCTTGCTTGCAAGAACAGCGACACCTCCATCATTTCATGTCGTATAATTTCAGTGCGTTTGGATGCGCTTGTGGAAAGCAGGGTCATCAGCTGCTCTTGGGCGGCCAAGGACGCCTTCTCCGATTGAATTTCAAGAGACACAGAATCATTTTTGGGAGTGGAAATAGCTTCTAGGACTCTGGATTTAGTCACAAAGAATTGTTCCAGCGAACCAGTAGCTGCTGCATTGATCTTTTTCTCTGCGACAACTTCAAGTGCTTCTTCTTTGTTTATTGTGACAAAATCAGACGCAGTCGTGTTTCCAAATTCCACGGCCCCGTTGCTGAAGGCTCCTTTTGGAACATCACTTCTACAGGCAAGTTCCTGCCGTAGCGATGCAAGATCACAAACCATAGTTGCTGAACTCCCAGACACATCATCATGTTCCATCAAGGCTTCGAACAACCATTGTCGATCGGCGCTGGTCCATGCAATGCTCGCCTCGGCTGCTCCTACTGAGTTGCTTGCACGCAAGACATCTTGTACAGCATTTCGCGAGATGGGGTAATATTGCACTAAATTCTCAAGCAGAAGCGTCTCGGTTACTTGCAAAGTATTGTCAATATTTTCCTTTACCATCGTACCAACCCCCTTTTGTAGGACGAGGGAATAATCGGGCATTGATTCCTTGCGGTCCGAGTAACCGGCGTTCATAGCTTCTTGCGATAAAAAACGATTTCCATGGTAATCGTTGGAGTTGAAGTAAACCGGCTTGACTCTCTCCTTCTTAAATTGAGCTCTTGGACTATCATAATACTGAAGGCTTCCAATGGTTAAGGTGCTCAAATCCCTTTTAGCTTTATTTCGCGGGACTCCCAACCAATCAGCATCACTCTGATTGTCAAAGTCGAACCCAGAAAAATGAGGCGTGAGTGAAGGCTCTTCTCTCTCGGTCAATGGTCTATACATGCGGCGCCGAGGCCTAAGGCCTTCCTTCACTTCACGAAAATCTCCTCGTCTTCCCGAACTATCCATGGATCCATTAGCTGCTGGTCTAGGCTGAGGCGATCCCGACAGCTTCCGAAAAGCTTTCCGGGACAACTTATCAACATCTTCAAACTTTTCCATAGAAGTGCTTCCTCTGGCCATAGCAGACAGAAGTGAACGAGTTTCCGCGTCCGTGCCGCCATTTACGACTTCCACCCGGCGCTTCATAGATTCCTTTGCACTTGCAATTCTCGATGCTGTTTCTATCAAGTCAGACTCCAGTTGCATTCGAGCGGCTTTTGAAATTGAAGTACGGTTGCTATCCATTGCCATAACATTAGCAAGCTTACCAGAGATTTCGTAAGCACTCTTGGTTCGCTCAGCAGGATTCGAAAAGGTGGCCAAAAACCCGGCAACTCTCTGAAAGATGTCTCCAAAGCTACCTGCAGCCTCCCGCGCAGAATTTTCATCGTACCGATTCATGATTCTTTCTAGATACCATTCCGACCAATCGGCAGCAGCATTTAAAACTTCCGTCCGAAAGTCCTCCACAACCTGGTCCGTTGCAATCCCTTGCTCTCGACGTTGTTCAATAAATTCGCCGGGATCTTTCACTCCCACAGGAAGCCTGGCCACACGAAATTGCACTCCAAAGGAACTGGCCGCATTCTTCAAGAAGCTACCACTGCACAATCGTTCTACTGCAGCATTGCCAGCGTCGTCACTATCGAGGCAGATAACTACCCGACCTCCATTGGGACTCGCAATTTTGGCGGCCGCCGTAATTTGTTCTACAGAAATGGCTGTACCCATTGTGGCAACTGCTGTCCTGATTCCCGCATCCCATAAAGTCAACACATCCATGTAACCTTCAACTAGTATTAGTGGATCCTTCATAGCAGATGCTGGTACATTCTTGGTGGATGTCTTGACGTTTGATCGTTGATATGCATCCACGGCTATATGATGACCAAAGAGCACGTTCTTTTTTTGAAAGACCGGTGTTTCTGGACTATTCAAATATTTCGGTGGTTTGAACCCTGTATTTTTGTTGCTATTATCGCCGGCGTCATCGCCATCATCGTCATCATCATCACCGCTTGATTGGGGCAATATTCTACCTCCAAAAGCGACCACTTTATTTCCCGTCTGATCCAAAATAGGTACCATCAGTCGTCCACGGAATCGGTCCATGAGTGATGAAAATTCGACGACATTACTTGCAGTTGTTTGATTGTTGGCCTCCCTTGTCGTTGTAGCATTGTTTGGTTCTCTTGTTGTGGGTGAGTCTGCTTCCTTTTCATATTTTGCAGATTTCTTTTGAACGGCCAATCCCGATTCCAAGATTTCCGAAGCGTTAAATCCCTTGGATTTGAGGTGCAGTACCAAACTGGTCGTTGCGGTACGATCGTGTCGCGATGACAGTGGCAGAGAACCAAAATAGGTATCGGGAGCATATCCCAAAGCAAAGGCCCGTGCCGCAGTCGCCGATTCGAAACCTCTTGATCTCAAATAGAGACGTGCTCCACCCGCCCAGGACTGTGCCAGATTGTTGGAATAAAAAGCGGCGGCGTGTTGATTCATGCTGTGTATGCGATCCTGTTTCTCGAGCAGTACGTTCCGTTCTTCTTCCGTCATTCGTTGCAATCCTGGTGAAGACGAACCAAAAACGGATGCGGATGCCGTATCAGCACTGGTAAGAATCGAACCACCGCCGCCAGAATTGATTCCCTTTGTAAAATCGTGCACGTACCGCACGGCCTGCATAAAGGGCAGTTCCGTTTTGGTTCCTTGCAAGTGATATTGTCGCACGAAATGAAAGACATCACCACCTGCTCCACACGAAAAACACTTGTACAAACCTCGATTGGCATCAATATTTAACGACGGATTGTGATCATCATGAAAGGGACAGATTGCCGTGGCTCGATCTACACCACTTCGTTTGAATCCATCAAGATTGTAGGTTTCTATAAAACCTATCATATCGACATCTTGTTTGATTTGATTCAGCTGGTCCGGACCTAACCAAGCGGATGATTTTGGTTGTTGTGGTTGTCGTGATGGTGGTGCTGGTGGCGACGATGGTAACACGGAAATCGAGGAATCAATGACAGTATTTGCATCATTTTGATCCCAAAGCATGGTGTGGGATCTAACCGGAAATGCTGATGAGATTTGTGCGCTGTGCTCCCCTGGTCTCTTCTTCCAGTAACCGATGTATCCAATAGAATTAGTACTACTTCTACTAGTAGTTGGTGTTGGTGGTGCGGACCATCCGAATATCCCCAAAGGTGCGACTGTGACACAAATACTTCCTCCTGCTGCTGCTGCTGCTGCTGTCACTACTACTGGCAGTGCAAAGGCAGATCTTCTCTGTCGCTTCATGTTGTAGCTGGTTTGCTTTGTCTGGTTTTTATTACTATTCGCATATCAGTTTAACCCAAACGCGAAACGTAGAAAACAAAAGTCTAATTATTTTTTAAAAGCTTTTTGTGGTGGGCATGTCGACATGTGAAATTTGTTTTGGTTGGTCAGAGCCAGCCGAAGGGAACGTGAGACAAGGAGACCCGAATCCGACGTCACCGGAATGACCCGAAATGCCCCATCCCGTCTCCCACTCAGAAACAGGAACACATCGGGAGAAATCGGATACGACTATTCCCACTTCGGGGAAGAAGATCCAC
>Ga0210036_1002954_pt1 | contig 17300 bp, 15 predicted proteins | sample CryGeymeta201515_FD_185469 | JGI IMG/M metagenome (GOLD analysis project Ga0210036, IMG submission 185469) | Groundwater microbial communities from Crystal Geyser aquifers in Utah, USA - Crystal Geyser metaG 2015-15 (SPAdes) (version 2) | ecosystem: Environmental > Aquatic > Deep subsurface >...
GGTGACGAGTTCGAGCGTGGCGGTGATGGTGGTGATGGCGGTGAGTTGCTGCTGTGTCATGGCTTATTTCTCCTGGGCTTTGTAGAAGCCCATGAAGGCTTCCATGAACAATTTGGCGTGTTTGAGGGTTTCGGCATCGCTGATGGATTGGATGCAATGGCTAAACATTGCCTCGAAGCTGTCATCAACGTGGTTGCGCCCTTTTGCGTAGGCCACCTTGGCGTTCATCATTTTGATGAAGGGGGCTGAATCCTCGTATCTGGTTTTACGAACATCCGCGCTCTTTTGATCAGATTCGAGTTTGCCAATGGCGTGAACTTTGTCTGTCCACATCACCAGTTCATCGTAGAACTTACGCAGTTGAGTTGACTTGTTCTTGCTCTGGTTGCCGCGCTGGTCGAGTCCAGCTTGGAATATTTCATAGGACTTCTCTTTTGCGACTTCAGAAAAGACATCTTCCTTCAATGCTTTGCCAAAAACGATTCTGCTGTTGGGAATTGCCATGTTGCCTCCTTACCGTTGACGATATAAATGGTTGAAAAGTGGAATGCGAAAGCGTGTGCCAAGGTCTTCAATGCCTTGCTTTCCCAACGTAACCGACAACTCGGTTTGTGCTTGCTGACGTTTCTCAGTCTCGCTAATTTTGTCTACCACATAACGCCGCGTGCGGTAGGCAAAGCGGCTGCGCCACATGGCGTGCTCGGGGTTTTTGGTGTCGCCGGCCAAATCAATGAGCTGCATCAGGCCATAGACGTAGCCGGTGGACAGGTCACAACTGTCGCGTACACGTTCTAACTGCTCTTGTGCAGCCTGCACTTGTGGCCAGTCAGGCCAGCGCACTCGTTCACCAAAAAGTACCAAAGCGTTTTTGCGTTCTTTTACGGGCAACAAGCTTCCTTTGGCTTGGCTCAAAGCTTCTTCGGCCTGAATCGCCAAGCTGTTGATCGGTTGCCCCGGTTTGGTCATCACCATGCCTGCCGAGAAAGTAATTTTGTCGTTGTGCGCCACATAGGTTTTGAAAGCCTCGGCCATGCGCGCTGCCAATCGTTGCGTGCTGTGCCAGGGCCCAATCAAAAAGAAGTCATCGCCCCCAGCAAACACGGTGTAGGTGTTGGGAAACTCGGATTTACACAAGGCCGGCAGCCAAAGTGCAAAGAAGGCGTTCATCTGGCGCGACAGCGCAGCCATCTTGGCAAAAGTCGGGTCAGCCAAACCTTGCTGAAAGATCGTGCCCAGGTTGTCCACATCGCCCTTGAGCGTGAGCAGCGCCACCTGACCCTGCCAGCCTTCTTTGTCATGGTGCGGTTGTCGATCTTCACAAGCGATGTGATTGAGCGTCTTTCCGGCAAAACGTGCTTTGTCAAAGTCCACGTCTTCGGCATGACCTTTGTATCTGTCAGAGGCCCACGCATCAACTTCATCAAACTGAGGTACGTAGGCGTTGATAAAGCGCCGCGCATAGCCGTGCCACAGGGTGTCAGACAGGTTCTCGGGCAGGCTGAAATCCCAGCAACGCTGCAAACTGCCGTCTTTGGCCACCGCACCAAATTTGCCCGTGATGTCTTCGCTGTGGGTAAAGGCCACGCCATAACCAAAAACGGGCACTTCCAGAATTTTGAGGTTGCCGCCAGCGAGCACGGCCGGGTCGCGCACGATCAACAAGCGGTCTTCACGGGTTAATCCGCTGCCCAGTGTGATCTGGTCGCGCGACAGTGCTGCAGAGGCTTTGTTGTTGCCTTCAGGCTTGTCTGCAGGTAATTTGTCGTTGTATTGACACACACCGTGCGGGTAAGTGATGTCAAAAATAGCGCTGCCCGTGGCGGTCAGGTCAAAGCGTTGCAGCTTGGCCTTTTCAAGTGCGGCAAACAGGGCTTGCATCAAGGTTTTGAAGTTGCCTTTGAGTAAATCATTGCAACTGGCAGGCTTGCCGATCAGCCCCAAGCCTGCCAGGCCAAAGCTGTGATTCAAGAACCATTGGTTGATTTCGGTGCGAACTTGCAGCAGTTGAGCTTTGATCTCTGGCGTGTTGGGCGCGACGATCAAAAACTTGCCCGCCGCATTGGTGATCTGACTGGTGGGCGGCAAACTCAAAGCATCCAGCACCTTGAGCGCGGCCAGTTCAGTGAACAATGACACCTGAAACGAGCGGCCACGTAGCAGTTTGGCCGCGGCCTTGTTGGTTTGGCTGCCTTCGGCAAAGATGAAATCCTGGATACCAAAAAAGTCGCCCTGAATCAGCAGCAGTTTGTCGGTGTGCCAGTCGCTGCGGTCTCTCAGAGCGGCGGCGGCACTGGCATCAGTTTGGCCTTGTGCCTCGTGCCAGCGCCACAACGCTGTGGCTAATGCTGCTGTGGTTTTGCTGTGGTCGTACAGCGAGACTTCGGGTTTGGTGCCAAAAGCCGTGGCAGCGGGTATGGCATGGGTAAAGGTGAGCCACGCGGTGTCAAAGTGATCCAGCCACAATGGCCAGTTGCTGCGGTGCGATGCAGGAATGCTTTGCAGTGCAGTCAAAAAATCTTGCCAAAGTGCTTTGTATTGCGCTTGTGCCGGGCCATCTGTACCAGGCTCACACTTTTCGCGAAGTTGCGGGAAGATGGAAGTGGGAGACAGGGCAAGCAGTGGGTAGCGCCAGTTCAGGTCTTTGGCAGAGAGTTTTTGTGGCTTGTCATCCAGTCTGATCTGCTCAAACAAGGACAGTTGGCGTGCCTGGTAGTGATTTTTGCCAGTTTTGGCCTCAGGGGTTTCGTCTTTGGCTGCGTTGTATTTTTCAAATTCGTCCCGCTCGAAACCGCTGGCCACGCGGTCGGCGGTGGCAATGATCCACTGCAAAAAAGTCTCTGGTTTGTGGTGCGCCGCAGCCGCATTGATGAGTGAGTCCGTGGTGCGCGTGTCGTCCGCTTGCAATTGCGCCCGGTTGACGAAAGGGTGCAAGTTGCCCTTGATCAAGTCCGGTGCTGTTTTCTCCACAACGTCAAAAGCCAGCCCGGTGTAAGCAGCGTGCACATGGGTGTGATAACCATTTTTGCCACCTGGCTCAAAAGTGTGAAACGGACAATACTGGGTTTTGTGTGCGTCTAGCGCGTCTTTGGGTACATCGATGCGTGCCCGCTCGGCAAATTTACCTAGGTCGTGCAAGTAAGCCGCCAGGGCCACACGGCATGATGCTGCCAATAAATCAGGGTTTTGCATGGTCATCAAACTTCCTCCGTGAACGCCACATCTGCCGCAAATCGTACCGCATCCGGTTTCAGGGTTAACCCATAGCGGCGTGGCCGCACGCCACCATCGTGAATGCGGTAGGCATCAAACGCCGGGCCCAGGGCAGCCTTCAGGCGGCGTTCCAGTTTGGACTTGCGGGTGGAAAAATAATCGCCATCCATGCCATCTCTCAAGGCGCGCTCGGTGCACTCAATGTCAGCCAGATTGCCGGTGATGCGGCGGTACTCGCGCAAATAGCGCTGTGCCCAGAGGGGGTCGGGAACGTCTTTGGTGGGCGCACTCAGGGGTTCATTGCCCGCCAGCGTTTCACGGGCAAATACCGCCAGCAGCGCCAGTTCAGCCGGTGGCAGGGCAATGTTGCGCCCACCGGCCAGAATGCGTTGGCGCTTTAAATCGAGCATCAGTTCTGCCGGTGCTAGCGCGGCGCGCGCGGCGGCCACGGTATCGTTGAAGCTGGCCACCCCAGCCAACAGGTTGGTGGGCAGTCCGTGGCGCAGGCTGACAAACGGAATTTCGGCCAGCGTGACCTGCGCCATGGCGGTGTCAGCCAGTTGGCCGTCGCGCGTTTGCAGCACCCGGTTGTAAGGCGTGGGGTAGAAAAAGTCGTAGCTCGATTCAAAGGGCTCGCTGACCAGCACATGGCTCAGGCGATCTTGCGGTCGGCCAAACAGGCTCAAGGCGTAGCCCAGATAAAAGCCCATGGTTTTGCGGCCACCGGCAATTGAGGCGTGCAGCGCGCAACCTGCATCGGCGGTGATCGAACGCACCTGCGCCGTAATGAAGTCGGCCGCCGCACGGTTATCTGCGGGGGTGCGGATGTCGTTCATGGGTTGGCCGTGGGCGTCGCGCATGGTGTGGATGCAACTGCGGTCAAAGCGCACGCCGGGCAGGTGGTAGTCGGCGCAGAGCTTGTGAAACCAGCCCAGGTCGTCGCTGAGCAGCGAGAGTTCAGCCCGGCGCGCCCCATCGGCGCTGGTGATCAGGTGCACTTCGGTCGGCACAAAGGGGGCAAATTCGTCAGCCGCTAGGGCATACAGGGTTTCGGTGACGATTTGCGGTGTCAGGCCGCTCACGGCCAGCAAGATGCGGCGGGCAAAGTTGGCTGGGGCTGAGGGCAGGGCGGCAGGTGTGACAGCAGTGAAATTCATGCGCCGCAGTTTAGGGCGACGCCGGTGATTTGTGGTTTACGGCAAGCTTGCCATCGCTGCCATCGCTGCCAGTGCGACTGCTATTTTCCTGGCGCGTTAAGCCGCCTCACGCCAGCCACATAGCGCGCCAGCGTGTTTGACAGCACGCCACGCGGGAGGGTGACCTCGATCAGTTGAAACTTGCCGCGCGTGGCCATGGCACGGTCGAGCGCGGCTTTGAGCTCGGCGCGAGTGGCCACGCGCACGCCGTCGCCACCCAGTCCGCTGGCCATTTCAGCAAAACCCCAGTGGTCCAGGTCGTTAAAGCCTGATTCGGGTTGGAACGTGCGCAGCATTTCCCAACTGGCGTTGTTGAAGACGATGACGATCGGGTCCCAACCATAGCGGCGGCAGTTGCCCAACTCCCAGCCGGTCATCTGGAAGGCGCCGTCGCCCACCAGAATCAATGGGCGCTCGCCGGTGGCGGCTTGCAAGCCCAGCCCGGCGGGCACGCCAAAGCCCATGGTGGCGTAGTAGCCGGGAGCGACCAGCGCGGTGTGGGCAATGTCCATGGCGGTAAACAGGCAGTCACCGATGTCGCTGGCAATGGGCATCTTGCCGTGCGTGGCCATCACGTCGTTGACGGCGGTGGCGATGTCGGTGGGGGTGACGCCGGTGTCGTCGCTTTGCAGGCCGCGCGGAAAGACCTGGGGCGTGATGTTGAACGCTTTGTCTTGTGCGCCCACCCGCGTCAGCATCTGATCGACCAGCGCGGCCAGCGGCAGATTGGCGTAGGTGTGGTAGCCGATGTTGACCTGGCCATTCAAGGCCTGAATGGTTTTGCGCATGTCAATCTTGGTCTCGGAGACGGCAAAGTTGGTGTCGCAGATGATTTCGCCCAGCAAAAACAGGCCGTCAGAGTTTTCCACCAGGTGCGTCACCTCAGGCAGACCGGCCACGCCCATGTAGGTGCCCACCAGCGGCGCGTTCTGCTCGGCCAGCAGGCCCCGACCCATAAAACTGGTCACCACTGGCAGCCCGAGTCGGCGCGACAGCGTGGCGACTTTGTCTTCGAGCCCATAGCGGCGCACTTCGACGCCAGCCATCAGCACCGCAGACGTGGCACTGGCCAGACGCTGCAAAATCTCGTCAACACACGCGGCCAGCGCGTCGGGGTCGACGCGTTGCGGCGCCTCGGGGACCACCTCGGCGCAAGGCACGGCCACCATGTCGCGCGGGATTTCGATGTACACCGGCTCGCTGTGGCGCAGGCAGCTGGCCAGCACGCGGGCAATGTCGGCCGGGGCACGCTCGGCATCGTCGAGGCGGCATTGGTCGCAGGTGATTTCCTTGTAGATGTGGAACTGGCTGTCGAGCGTCTTGGCCTGGTGGTGCAGCAGCAGCCCGGAGCGTGATTCGTTTTTGCCGGGGCCGCCCGAGAGCACCACCAGCGGGGACTTTTCAGCAAAAGCGGCGGCCACCGCATTGACCATATTCAAGGCTCCCGCGCCATAAGTGACGGCGGCCACGCCCAGGCCGGCGTTGATGCGCGCCGACGCGTCGGCGGCAAAGCCCACACCAGGCTCGTGGCTCAGGGTGTAGAGCGGCAGTATTTTCGATTGCTCGATGATGCGAAAGTAGGGCAGGGCAAAGTCGCCGGGGATGCCAAAAATTTGCCGGGCACCGTGCCTTTTGAGCGCGGTGAGCAGCTGTTCGGTGAGATTCATGTGGAATGTCTCCAAGGGTTGAAAGTGCGCGAATTATCACTTTGGCGCCAGTTAACATCAGGTGATTACTATGAAGGAGTTTTTCATGACGATCAAGACGGTGGGCATCATTGGCGCGGGCACCATGGGTAACGGCATTGCACAGGCGTGTGCTGTGTCAGGGCTGGACGTGGTGATGGTTGACATTTCAGACGCAGCGGTAGCCAAGGGGCTGGCCACCGTGTCGGGCAGCCTGGACCGCTTGCTGAAAAAAGAAAAGATCACTGCCGCTGACAAGGCTGCCGCCCTGGCGCGCATCAAGGGCAGCACCAGCTATGACGATCTCAAAGGCGCGCAACTGGTCATTGAAGCCGCCACCGAAAACTTTGAGCTCAAGGTCAAAATCGTCAAACAACTTGACGTGCTGCTGGCCCCTGAAGTGATTGTGGCCACCAACACCTCGTCGATCTCGATTACCAAGCTGGCTGCAGTGACCAGCCGCGCCGACCGGTTCATCGGCATGCATTTCTTTAACCCGGTGCCGATGATGGCGCTGGTGGAAATCATCCGCGGCCTGCAAACCAGCGACGCCACCCACGCTGCCGTGCACGCCATGGCCACCGCGCTGGGCAAGACGCCCATCACCGTCAAAAATGCGCCCGGCTTTGTTGTCAACCGCATCCTGGTGCCGATGATCAACGAAGCCTTCTTTGTGCTTGCTGAAGGTCTGGCCACGCCCGAGGACATTGACGCGGGCATGAAGCTCGGCTGCAACCAACCCATTGGCCCGCTGGCGCTGGCCGACATGGTGGGGCTGGACGTGTGCCTGGCGGTGATGGACGTGTACTTGCAGGAGTTTGGCGACAGCAAGTACCGCGCCTGCCCGTTGCTCAAAGAAATGGTCGCTGCGGGTAGGCTGGGGCGCAAGACCGGACGCGGCGTCTACAGCTACTGATCGTTCATGGCGACCAGTCTGCTCGTTCTGCTGGACGACATTGCCAGCGTGCTCGATGACGTGGCGCTCATGTCCAAGGTGGCAGCCAAAAAAACCGCTGGCGTGCTCGGTGACGACCTGGCGCTCAATGCCCAGCAAGTCACCGGCGTCAAGGCCGAGCGCGAGCTGCCGGTGGTCTGGGCGGTGTTCAAAGGTTCACTGGTCAACAAGGCCGTTCTGGTGCCCTTGGCCTTGCTTCTGAGCGCTTTTGCGCCGTGGGCGATCACGCCGCTGCTGATGGCAGGGGGGCTGTTTTTGTGCTTTGAGGGCTTTGAGAAACTGGCGCATAAGTTCTTGCACAGCGGCGCCGAAGAGCAGGTCCATCGCGCTGAGCTGGCGCACGCACTGGCCGACGCTTCGGTCGATTTGGTGGCGCTGGAAAAAGACAAGATCAAAGGCGCGATCCGCACCGATTTCATTTTGTCGACCGAAATCATCGTCATCGCGCTGGGTATCGTGCAGGGCAGCGCGTTGCTGGTGCAAGTGGGCGCACTGGTGGGCATTGCGGTGGCGATGACGATCGGCGTTTATGGCGTGGTGGCAGTGATCGTCAAGCTCGACGACGTCGGCTTGTTCCTCAGCCTGCGCGCAGGCGCGTCCCCGTGGGCCACTATGCAGCGCCGCCTGGGCGGGATGATTCTGGCCGCCGCACCGTGGCTGATGAAAGCCTTGACCGTGGTAGGCACGCTGGCGATGTTTCTGGTGGGCGGTGGCATCCTGGCGCACGGGCTGCACGACGTGGGCACCGGGCTGGCGCTGCTGAGTCAAAGTACGGGTGCGATGGCAGGCGTGACGTCGCTGGTACTCAACGCCTTGCTGGGTGTGGTAGCCGGGGCGTTGACACTGGTGGTGGTGCAAACGCTTGTCAAAATGCGGGGCACCCAACAACGGTAGGCGTGGGGATTGCGGCATGTGACCGGGCTTTGGGGTGCAAGGCGCGCGCCCAAAGAAGCAAGCGTTCAATTACCGTTGTTTCGCGCGTATTTCCGCTCCGAAACCGCATGCACATGCTTCGGTCGCCGCGCCGGGAATACCGCGATGCAGTGCGGATGGGAGAGAAGCGTACTTGTCGCTGTTTTGGCTTACACCTCACCGCCAAAGTGCTTGGTCAGGTTGTCCAGATACTGCTCGACCATTTTTTCGAATTCACCTTCGACCACGGGCGCGACGACCATCTTCATCAGGCCGGGCAGCGGCAACGTGAGTTCGCCCTTGGACTTGAAGGTGATGTGGGTTGACTTCTTTTTGTCGACGATCTTCCAGTTGCCCGATACCAGCGCATTGCCCACGCCTTCGACCGGCGTCCAGGCAATGGTGCCCTTGTCTGCGTTGGAGACGTATTTCGACGCGTAAATGGTTTGCAGGTTGATTTGTGTCAGGCCAATTTTTTCCATCTCCCAGCGGTACACGTTGTCGCCCATGTCAACCAGCTGGTCGACCTTGGGGAAGAAGCTCGCTGACGTAGGTACGTCGGACAAGGTGTCAAACACCTTTTGGTAGCTGGCTTTGACATTGAGCTCGTAGCCCAGATCGATTGTGACTTTGATGGCCATGGTGGTTTCCTCGAGGTAGGTGTTGGCACGCCCATTGTGGCAAAAACCCGATGCGCCCGGCATAGGGACAATCCCGCCACAATCGGCCCCCGAAAGGTAAACGCGTCCCATGAGTTTGATTCTGGCCCCGATGGAGGGCTTGCTTGATTTTGTTTTGCGCGACATTTTGACCCGCGTTGGCGGGGTCGACCGCTGCGTTTCAGAGTTCATTCGCATCACCGACACCTTGTTGCCCGAGCGCGTGTATGCGCGTCTGGTGCCCGAGCTGTTGCACGGCGGCAAGACGATGTCTGGCGTAGCGGTGCGACCGCAGTTGCTGGGCTCGGATCCGGTCTGCCTGGCAGAAAATGCCGCGCGGGTGGCGGCCATGGGTTGCGACGGTGTGGATCTGAATTTTGGCTGCCCCACGAAGGTGGTCAACCGTCACCGGGGCGGCGCAGCGCTGCTCGAAGAACCCGAGCTGTTGTACCAAATTGTCAGCGCCGTGCGCGCTGCGGTCCCGGCACGGCAAGCGGTGTCGGCCAAGATGCGGCTTGGCCTCAACGACGACAAGCGCGCCGAAGAATGCGCGCTGGCGATTGAAGCCGGTGGCGCAGGCGAACTGGTGGTGCACGCCCGCACCAAGCGCGACGGTTACCGGCCGCCCGCGTACTGGCAGCGCATCAATGACATTGCCCAGGTGGTGCGCTTGCCGCTGGTGGCCAACGGCGAAATCTGGACGGTGGCCGACGCGCTGGCCTGCCGCCAGGCCAGCGGCTGCCAGTCGCTGATGCTCGGGCGCGGCATGGTGGCCAACCCGGGTTTGGGCTTGGGCGTTCGGGCGTTGGACGACCCGCAGCGCCAAGCGGTTGACCTGGCCTGGCAGCAATTAGTGCCATTGCTGCACGACTTCTGGCAACTGGTGTGCCTGCATTTATCGGTTGATCAGCACACCGGCCGACTCAAGCAGTGGCTCAATCTGCTGCGGCGAACCTACCCGCAAGCGCAATACGCGTTTGATGCTGTGCGCCGGTTTCACGATCCGGCGGATGTGAATGCCTGGTTCAGGGGCTTGAATCTGGACGGAATGCCGTCAAGTGGAGCGCTCGGACGCAAAGAGCTCAGCCCGATAGAATGATTTTCATGAGTACCAAGCCTCCCAAAGTGATTCCCCAGCGCCCGATCAAGCCGGTTGAAGACGATTCCGACGGCACCGTCGTTCTCGAGCGGCGCACCCAGAAGACGCGACCGCCCAAGTTGTACCAGGTAGTGATGCTCAACGACGACTACACGCCGATGGAGTTTGTGGTGATCGTGATTCAGGAATATTTTGGCAAAGACCTCGACACGGCAACGCAGATCATGCTCAAGATTCATCTGGACGGACGGGGGGTCTGCGGTGTCTATTCGCGCGACGTTGCCGCGACCAAGGTCAACCAGGTGTTGGAAGCAGCCAACAAAGCGGGGCATCCGTTGCAATGTGTGGCCGAACCAGTCGAGCCTTGAGGGTATAAAGAGTTTGTTCGATCGCTGATTTCAATTCAGATTACAGTAAACGCCTGAAATAAGGCCATTGAAGGAAAACCATGATTGCACAAGAATTGGAAGTCAGTCTCCACATGGCGTTCGTTGAGGCGCGCCAACAGCGCCACGAGTTCATCACCGTGGAACACCTGTTGCTTGCCCTGCTCGATAACCCCAGCGCAGCCGAAGTGCTGCGCGCCTGCTCGGCCAACATTGATGACCTGCGCAAGTCGCTGGTCACCTTCATCAAGGACAACACGCCGCAGGTGGCGGGTGTCGACGACGTTGATACGCAACCCACGCTGGGTTTTCAGCGCGTGATTCAGCGCGCCATCATGCACGTGCAGTCCACCGGCAGTGGCAAGAAAGAAGTGACCGGTGCCAACGTGCTGGTAGCCATCTTTGGCGAAAAAGATTCGCACGCCGTGTACTACCTGCACCAGCAGGGTGTGACGCGGCTCGACGTGGTCAACTTCATCGCCCACGGCATCAAGAAGAGTGATCCGCCCGAGCCGGTCAAGTCGGGTGAGACGCAGGCCGAGGCTGAGGAATCTTCTGAGCGCGGCGACAAGTCCTCCCCGCTGGAGCAATACACACAAAACCTCAACCAGTTGGCTAAAGAGGGCAAGATTGACCCGCTGATTGGTCGCGAATATGAGGTAGAGCGCGTCATCCAGATTCTGTGCCGTCGGCGCAAGAACAACCCGCTGCTGGTGGGCGAGGCTGGTGTCGGCAAGACGGCGATCGCCGAAGGCCTGGCCTGGCGCATCACGCAAAAAGACGTGCCCGAAATCCTGGCCGAGTCGATTGTTTATTCGCTCGACATGGGCGCCTTGCTGGCAGGTACCAAGTACCGCGGTGATTTCGAGCAGCGTCTCAAAGGTGTGCTCAAGAGCCTCAAGGACAAACCCAACACCATTTTGTTTATCGATGAAATTCACACCTTGATCGGTGCTGGGGCGGCCTCTGGCGGCACACTCGACGCGTCCAACCTGCTCAAACCCGCGCTGGGTTCGGGGGCGCTCAAGTGCATTGGCGCGACCACCTTCACCGAGTACCGCGGCATTTTTGAAAAAGACGCCGCGCTGTCACGGCGCTTCCAGAAGATCGACGTGCTCGAGCCATCGGTCGAGCAGACCATTGACATCCTCAAAGGGCTGAAATCCCGCTTTGAAGAGCATCATGGCGTCAAGTACGCGCTGGGCGCGCTGCAGGCTGCCGCTGAACTCAGTGCCAAATACATCAATGACAGGCATTTGCCCGACAAGGCGATCGACGTGATCGACGAAGCCGGCGCAGCGCAGCGCATCTTGCCGCCGTCCAAGCGCAAAAAAATCATCAGCAAGGCCGAGGTGGAAGACATCGTCGCCAAGATTGCGCGCATCCCGGCGGCCAATGTGTCCAACGACGATCGTGGCAAGCTCAAGACCTTGGAGCGTGACCTCAAGAACGTCGTGTTCGGCCAGGATAAAGCGCTCGATATGCTGGCTTCTAGCGTCAAGATGGCGCGCTCCGGGCTGGGCAAGGGCGACAAGCCGATTGGCGCGTTCCTGTTCAGCGGCCCCACGGGTGTTGGCAAGACCGAGGCGGCCAAACAGCTCGCCTACATCATGGGCATCGAGCTGATCCGCTTTGACATGAGTGAGTACATGGAGCAGCACGCGGTGAGCCGCCTGATTGGCGCGCCTCCGGGTTATGTCGGTTTTGACCAAGGGGGCTTGCTGACTGAGGCGATCACCAAGAAGCCGCACTGCGTGCTGCTGCTTGACGAAATCGAAAAGGCGCACCCGGCGATCTTCAACGTGCTGCTGCAGGTGATGGACCACGGCACGCTGACCGACAACAACGGGCGCAAGGCCGACTTCCGCAACGTCATCATCATCATGACCACCAACGCTGGTGCCGAGACCATGGCCAAGGCGACGATCGGCTTTACCAACCCGCGCGAGTCGGGCGATGAAATGGCCGATATCAAACGCATGTTCACGCCCGAGTTCCGCAACCGGCTGGACGCCATCGTCAGCTTCAAGGCACTCGACGAGAACGTCATTCTGCGGGTGGTGGACAAGTTCCTGCTGCAGCTCGAAGCGCAGTTGGCCGACAAGAAGGTTGAGGTCACCTTCACCGACAAGCTGCGCAAGCACCTGGCCAAGAAGGGCTTCGATCCGCTGATGGGTGCGCGCCCGATGCAGCGACTGATTCAGGACACCATCCGCCGTGCACTGGCCGACGAGCTGCTGTTTGGCCGACTGATGGACGGTGGTCGTCTGACAGTCGATCTGGACGACAAGGACGAGTCCAAAACCGATGTGCTGCTAGACATCACACCGCTGCCCAAGCGCGAAGGCAAAGCCAAGCCCGAGGCACAGGAAGCGACCGTTGGCTGATGGTCTGCAGGGCTCAGCCCCGGTAGCCGTGGCGGCGCGTTTACCCCAGCGTGGCCTTCATGCGCGCCAACGCGCTTGAGCAGTCGCCAATGTGCCGATGCACCCAGACCGGGTCATAGTACGAGCCCAGGTAGCGTTCGCCCGAATCGCACAGCAGCGACAAGACAGAGCCTTGCTCGCCGCGTTCGCGCATCTCGAGCGCCAGCGCCAGCATGCCGACAAAGTTGGTTCCCGTTGATGGTCCGACCTTGCGGCCCAGTAAGTTGCTGAGCAACTGCATCGCCGCGATGGAATCGACATCGGTCACATCGATCATGCGGTCCACCAGCGTGCGGATAAAACTGGGCTCCACACGCGGGCGGCCGATGCCTTCGATGTTGGAACCCGGGCCGGTCACGCTGGCGTCACCGCTGCGGTAAAACGCGCCAAAGACAGAGCCCTCTGGGTCGACTACGCACAAGCCGGTGTCGTGACGCTGGTAACGCACAAAACGGCCGATGGTGGCGCTGGTGCCGCCAGTGCCTGCGCTCATCACAATCCAGCGCGGCACGGCATAGCGCTCGCGCGCCATCTGGGTGAACATGCTTTGCGCAATGTTGTTGCTGCTGCGCCAGTCGGTGGCGCGCTCGGCAAAGGTGAACTGGTCCATGTAGTGGCCGCCGGTCTGCGCCGCCAGTGCGCGCGCTTCGTCATAGACGGCGCCAGCGCTGTCCACCAGATGACACTGGCCACCATAGAAGGTGATTTGGGCAATTTTTTCAGCCGAGGTGCTGCGCGGCATCACGGCGATGAACGGCAAGCCGATCAGGCGGGCAAAGTAGGCTTCGCTCACCGCCGTGGAGCCGCTGCTGGACTCCACCACAGTGGAGCCTTCGTGCAGCCAGCCGTTGCACAGCGCGTACAGAAACAGCGAGCGCGCCAGCCGGTGCTTCAGGCTGCCGGTGGGGTGGGTGGACTCGTCTTTGAGGTACAGGTCAATACCGACCTTGGCAAAGCCGGGCAGCGGCAGGGCGATCAGGTGGGTGTCGGCGCTGCGCTGGTAGTCGGCCTCAATCCGGGTGATGGCGGTGTGCAGCCAGTTCATGAAAAAGCTTCCAAAATAAGAGCTGCCTGCGCTTGCAGGATAAGGGCTGGAGGCTAATTTTACTTGTAAGTTATTTCAGACTGCCCGACAAAAACTGCGCCAGTCGCACACTTTTTGGCGCACCCAACACGGTGGCCGGATTGCCTTCTTCTTCAACCTGGCCTTTGTGCAAAAAGATCAGGTGATTGGCCACCTCGCGGGCAAAGCCCATTTCGTGCGTCACCACCACCATGGTGCGGCCCTCGTGCGCCAGGTCTTTCATGACCTTGAGCACTTCGCTCACCAGTTCGGGGTCGAGGGCGCTGGTGGGCTCGTCAAACAGCATCACCTCGGGCTCCATCGCCAGCGCGCGGGCAATGGCCACGCGCTGCTGCTGGCCGCCGCTCAGGTGTGCGGGGTAAGCGTCTTCCTTGCCTTCCAGGCCCACCTTGGCGAGGTACTTGCGCGCGGTGTCGATGGCCTGCTCTTTGGGCACTTTCAGGATGTGCACGGGGGCCTCAATGATGTTTTGCAACACCGTCATATGCGCCCACAGGTTGAAGTGCTGGAACACCATGGCCAGCTTGGTGCGCATCATGGCCAGCTGCTTGGGGTTGGCGGCGTGCAGCTCGCCATGTTTGTCGGCGTTGAGGTGCAGCTCGTCACCGGCGACGATGATGCGGCCCTGGTTGGGCTTTTCCAGCAGGTTGATGCAGCGCAAAAACGTGCTCTTGCCCGAGCCCGAGCTGCCGATGATGCTGATCACGTCACCGGCGTGCGCGGTCAGTGACACGCCTTTGAGCACCTCGTTGCTGCCAAAGCGTTTGTGGATGTTTTCAACCTGGAGTTTGAGTGGCGTGGTCATATTCATCGGGTAGGTTCGGTGGGCGGGTTCAAGCGCCCAGCAGTTCGCCGCTGCGAAAGGCGACCTTGCCGGCAATTTTGCCCAGCTCGCCACCGGCGGTGATGTAGCGGTCGCGGATGCGGGCGTAAAACACGCCGTCCACACCGGCGCTGACGCGCTCGGTGCGGTTGGCAATCGGGTCGATCACCTCGGCCACCAGGTCACCCGCCTTGAGCGTTTGACCTGGCTCGGCGGCAAACACCACCACGCCGGGGCTGCGCGCGTTCAGGGTTTCGGAGCCGGCCAGCGGTGTGGCCTCGCACAGCGCCGCAGGCACCGCCGGGCGTGTATCGGTGCGCCAGACGCCAATGAACTGCAGCCAGTTGGCAATGGCCTGCGCGTCTTGGGCGGCCAGCGCGTGGGTCACGTCAAGCTCACCGCGCAGCTCGATGGTGGTGCTGCAGCAGCCTTGCGGCAGCGGCACGGTCTTACCTTTGGCTTCCAATAGCTCGGAGAGTTGCCACCAGGCACTGGAGAGGCATTCGTCAATGGGGCGGTTGCCCGAATTGCGCGCCAGCAGAATCGCCCGCGCGCCCAAAAAATGCGCCAGCGGTGCGTAGTGCGGCCAGCAGGGTTCTTCGGTGTAGAAGTGCAGCACACCTTCGCAATCGCAATGCAGGTCAAGCATGTAATCGGCATCATGGGCGAGCACCAATAACGCCCGGCGCAGGCTTTGCAGCTCGGTATCGGGCTGCCACTTGGCCAGGTAGTCGCCCATGGCCTGGCGCACCAGGCGCACGTTGGTTAGGGCGTCTGCGCCAAGGGTGTCCGTCACCGCAGGGGCGATCGCGCGGGCCAGATCGGGGTAATGGCGGTTGAAGTTCTCAGACGTGTCCTGCTCAAAGCGGCCCATCGGTTTGTGGTCCAGGCGCTGCGCCAGGCCGATCGGGTTGGCGGCGGGCACCAGCACGATCTCGCCCCGGAGCAGTCCGGCGGCTTCAGCAGCCTCCAACCGGGCGCGCAGGTGGTACGCGGTGAGCATGCCGGGCAGCTCTTCGGCGTGCAGGCTGGCCTGGATGTAAACCTTCAGACCGGCGCCGCGCTGGCCAAAATGAAAGCTGCTTAGCGTCTTTTGGCTGCCCAGGCTGGGCGACAACAGGGGGTGGTCGATGCGTTGCATGGCTTAATGTTTTTGTGGCGCCAGATACGCCAGCAAGCGCCCTTCGCTGTAGCGGAAAAAACCGATCAGGCAAAACGAGGCGCACAGGTAAATCGCCGCAGCGGCCAGATAGGCCTCAAACGGCAGGTAATAGGTGGCGTAAATGCGGCTGGCTGCCGAGGTGATGTCGAGCATGTTGGGCACGGCACTGGCCAGGCTGGTGGCGTGCAGCATCATGACCACCTCGTTGCTGTAGGCGGGCAGGGTGCGCCGGGCCGCGCTGGGCAAGACGATGCGCAACATGGTTTGCACCCGGCTCATGCCGTAGGCGTGGGCAGCTTCAATTTCACCGGCGCTGGTTTCGCGGATGGCACCGGCGAGCATTTCGGCGGTGTAAGCGGCGGTGTTCAGGCTGAAGGCCAGCAGCGTACAAAAAAATGGTTCCTTGAAATACGTCCAGGGCCAGACCGCGTCCCAGCGCGCCTGAATCCATTCCAATTGACCCAGTCCGTAATAAATCAGGTAGACCTGAATCAGCAGCGGCGTGCCGCGCATGACAAAGGTGTAGGCACTCACAACCCAGCGCAGCGGTGCCCAGGGGCCGGTGAGCAACAGTGCAAAAACCAGTGCCAGCACGGCACCGACCGCCAGGGATGAAAACAGCAGCCAGAGCGTGATGACGATGCCGTTGCCAAACAGCGCCAGGTTCTCCGCCTCAAAAATGACAGCCCATTCCATTACAGACTCACCCGCTTGGTGCCCAAGCTGTACCGTGCATTGACCTTTTTCAGGGCAATCAGGCTGATGGAGGTGTAGACCAGAAACAGCGCACCGGTGAACAAGAAGAACATGAATGGTGAGCGTGTGGCCGAGCTGGCCTGCTTGGCCAGGTAGGTCATCTCTTGCAGGCCAATCAGGCTCACCAGTGCGGTGGCCTTGATCAGCACCAGCCAGTTGTTGGTAAAGCCTGGCAGCGCGTAGCGCACCATCTGCGGCAGCGTGATGCGGATGAATGTTTGGGGGCGGCTCATGCCAAACGCCCAGGCGGCTTCCATCTGGCCCTTGGGGATGCTCAGAATCGCACCGCGAAAGGTCTCGGTCATGTAGGCGCCATAGATAAAGCCGATGGTGATGACGCCGGCGGCAAACGGCTCAATGTCAATGGTCGCCTCTGAGCCCATTTTTTCGAGCAAGGTGTTGATGCCGATGGTGCCACCGTAAAAAACGAGCAGCATCAGCACCAAATCGGGGATACCGCGAATGATGGTGGTGTAAAACGTGCCCAAACCCACCAAAATGGGGCGGCCCGAGAGTTTGGCCGCCGCACCCAGCAGTCCTAAGAGGATCGACACCAGCAGGGCGCCCAACGACACGCCGACGGTCAGCAGGGAACCCTGCAAAATCACCCAAAGATAGGACTGTGTGGTGGATGTCATCGGAGGCGTTGTGAGATGTTAGAGCGGTTGACCTGTGCCACTGTGCGACAGGTCAACCGTTGCAAGTCGGAATTACTTGCCGAACACGTCAAACTTGAAGTACTTGTCGTTGATCGCCTTGTATTTGCCATTGCCGCGGATGGCCTGGATGCCGGCGCTGAGTTCCTTCTTCAGTTCGGCTTGGCCTTTGCGCAGCGCAATGCCGGCACCGGTACCAAAGTACTTGGGAATGTAGAGCTCGGGGCCGACAAACTGGTAGTTTTCACCGCCCGGCTTGCTCAGGAAGCCGCCGCCCACTTCAAGAATATC
>Ga0210036_1002965_pt1 | contig 17265 bp, 16 predicted proteins | sample CryGeymeta201515_FD_185469 | JGI IMG/M metagenome (GOLD analysis project Ga0210036, IMG submission 185469) | Groundwater microbial communities from Crystal Geyser aquifers in Utah, USA - Crystal Geyser metaG 2015-15 (SPAdes) (version 2) | ecosystem: Environmental > Aquatic > Deep subsurface >...
AACAGCCATGCCCAAATGGGGCACAACGAAAGATGAAAATCACCCCCACCCCTCCCTCCCCCGTCGAGGGGGAGGAGTGAAGCGAAGGGGGATTTTCATATAAACATTTACCGTGAAAATACACCCCCCACCCCGACCCTCCCCCGCGCCGGGGGGAGGGGGAAATCATGGACGCCGAGTTCACAGAGGGGATGACCGCGCCCTCCCCCGCGCGGGGGAGGGAAATCCTCAACCTCCTAGAGTATAGAGCCGGGGAGGATTTTCATTAGCGAGGGCGACAAAATATTTCTGTCATGGACATTGGTTAAGCAATAGCCAGCTTTTCATAAAGGAATCTTCATAATGGAACAACAGCCTATCTCTGAAGGAACACTTCTCTGGAAGCCGTCTGAAAATCGCAGCAAAGAGGCTAATGTGACAGCCTTTATCACATGGCTCAAAGATAACAAAGGGCTTGATTTTGATAAATACGAAGAACTGTGGAACTGGTCCGTTACAGGTATTGAGGAGTTCTGGGCCTGCCTGTGGGAGTATTTCAATATAGCCGCAGCCAGAAGCTATGAAAAGGTCCTCTCAAGCCGAAGCATGCCGGGCGCTCGGTTTTTCGAAGGCTCCGAGATAAACTACGCCGAGCATGTATTCCGGAACATGACTTCCGCACGGCCCGCGCTCCTTTTCCAATCCGAGATAAGGCCCCTGACGGAAGTTTCTTGGCAGGAACTCTACAGCGACACGGCCTCGATAGCCGCATCGCTTCGATCCATGGGGGTCGGGAAAGGCGACAGGGTGGTCGCCTACATGCCCAATATCCCTGAAACCATAAAGGCCTTCCTCGCCTGCGCCTCCATCGGAGCGGTCTGGTCGAGCTGCTCGCCTGACTTTGGAATAAGGAGCGTAACAGACCGCTTCAAACAGATTGAACCCAAGGTCTTATTTGCCGTGGACGGATATCAGTACGGAGGAAAGACCTTTGACTGTCTTCCGGCAATAACCGAGATAAGAAAAGGCATCCCAAGCCTCAAAGTGACGGTACTGGTTCCATACGTAAGTAAGCCATCTGCCGAAGGGCTTAAGGAGGGTTTGGTCGCCTGGCAGGATATCCTGGGAAAGAAGGCCGAGCTTGAATACGAACATGTCCCATTCAACCATCCCATCTGGGTAGTCTATTCATCAGGAACAACAGGGCTTCCAAAGGGACTAGTACACGGGCAGGGCGGCATTCTCCTTGAATTCATGAAGTTTCTTTCCCTCCACGTTGATATAAAGCCCGGCGACAGGTTCTTCTGGTTCAGCACCACCGGCTGGGTCATGTGGAACATCCTTCAGGGAGGGCTTCTGGTGGGAGCAACACCGGTACTATATGATGGAAGTCCTGGTTATCCAAACATGGATGTGCTCTGGGACATGGCCGAGAAGGCGCGTATAAATGTCTTCGGAACAAGCGCCGCCTTCATAACCGCCTGCATGAACTCCGGTCTCGAACCAGGGAAGAAATACAAGCTGACGAACTTGAAGACCATCGGGTCAACCGGGTCACCTCTTTCACCGGAGGGTTTCCGGTGGGTTTATGAGAAGGTTAAAGACGACTTGCTGCTTGCGTCGGTAAGCGGCGGCACGGACCCATGCTCGGCCTTTCTCGGCTCATGCCCCACCCTTCCAGTGTACGCGGGAGAACTCCAATGCAGGTGTCTGGGGGTAAAGGCCCAGGCATTCGACGAAGCCGGAAATGCCCTAATCGGGGAGGTAGGCGAGCTTGTGATCACTGAGCCTCTCCCCTCCATGCCCCTTTATCTCTGGAACGATAATGATAACAAGAGATATATTGAAAGCTACTTTGAGATGTATCCGGGCGTATGGAGGCACGGGGACTGGGTCAAGATAACCGAAAGGGGAGGCGCCGTGGTCCTTGGAAGATCCGATTCAACCCTCAAGCGCATGGGAGTGCGCATGGGAAGCAGCGAGATCTACGCAGCAGTTGAAGAACTCCCTGAGATAGCCGACAGCCTGATAGTAGGTTATAATCTCCCCAACGGGGATTACAGGATGCCGCTGTTTGTCGTTTTGAAGGCCGGAGCCGTATTGGATGAAGGGATGAAGGAGAAGATCCGGAAAAAGATCAGGTCCGCGCTTTCGCCAAGACACGTTCCCGACGATATACACCAGGTGGCTGAGATTCCAAAGACACTTAATGCAAAAAAACTGGAGGTACCCGTAAAAAAGATACTTTCCGGCATACCGGTTGAAAAGGCAGTCAACATTGACTCCATGAGCAATCCAGCGGCAATGGGTTATTTTGTCGAGTTGGCAAAAAGACAAGGCGCCGGCCAAAAGCCGGTATAGCGGCTGGGAAATATGGTATAGGGACTTGAAAGGAGGTGAAACCGGCAAAGCGGCTGTATTTGCTTTTTCGTCACACAAAACCTAACCCCAATAGATAAGGAGATCACTCAAATGGGCAAGAAAGTATTGTTGATTATCGCAGTAGTGGTTATGGCTCTATGCCTGGCTGCTCCGGGTATGGCGGCAGACAAGGTGGTGAAATGGAAGGTGCAGGGTTTTGTTCCGGCAGGTATGCTCTTCCATGAGTCTCTCGTCAGGCTCGCTGATACGGTAAAGGAAGTCACAGGCGGTCGCATGGTATGGGATGTCTTTCCGGCAGGCGCCCTGGTGCCTCCGTTCGAAGGGCTGAAGGCGGTAAGTGACGGCGTCTATGATGCTAATTACGGATACACTGGCCAGTGGGTAGGAAAGATTCCCGTAGCCCCTCTTTTCACTTCCGCCCCGGGCGGTCTAGCTCCATTTGACATGCAGATGTGGCTTGAGCATGGAGGAGGACACGAACTTCATCAGGAGATGTATGATCGCACCGGCTACAAGGTAAAGGCGTTCGAATGCGCTCCGATCTCCATGGAGATTTATATGTGGGCCAAAAAGCCCATGGCCAAGCTGGATGACTGGAAGGGCATGAAGATCCGTATGATGCCTCTCATGGGAGATGTACTCTCAAAGAACGGGTTGTCAGTAGTATTCATGCCTGCTGGAGAGATCATGCCTAATCTTCAAAGGGGTGTTCTGGACGCAGCCGAATACAGCATCCCTGCATTCGACAAGACCCTCGGCATCTGGGAGATCTGCAAATATATGCACCTTCCCGGCATCCACCAGCCAACATCACATATAGAGCTGGTAGTGAGCAAGAAGTCATGGGAGAAGGTCCCTGATGATCTAAAGATCCTTGTTGAGGCGGCCATCTGGAAGAGCAGGCTCAGGGACTGGCTCTGGATGGAATCAAAGAACATAGAGGCGATGGACTTCTTTAAGGAGAAGGGCATAACCATCGTGCAGCTTGAGGAAGAGACCTCAAAGACCATGATGAAGTGGGCCAATGAATATCTGGATGAGAAATCCGCAAAGGACGAATTCTTCGGAAAGGTCTGGAACTCCCAGAAGGCCTTCGGTCAAAAGTGGTTCCCCTACAGCAAGGCATTCTCTCTGCCGCGCTAAAGGTTTTCTTTTCGGTCATGCCTTTTGGGGCACAACGAAGCATGAAAATCACCCCCACCCCTCCCTCCCCCGTCGAGGGGGAGGGAATAATCCCGGCGCATCCCGAAGTCTCGATGGTAAAGGGGGAGGAGGGGTAAAGGGAAGGGGCGGAATCAGGCTAAGGACAGAAACGAGATGGAAAAGTTCTTCGCAGTAATTGACAGAATCAGCGAGTGGATGGGGAAGCTCGCAAGCTTCATGATGGCAGGGCTTGTTTTTGCCATCTGCTACGATGTCTTCATGCGTTATGTCTTCAGCAAGCCCACTTACTGGGCCTTTGAATTGACCTACATGGTTTACGGGGCCTATTCCGCGATGGGTGTTGCTTACTGCCTTCTGTTAAATTCCCATGTACGCATGGACATGCTTTATTCAAAGCTATCCGACAGGGGAAAGGCCTGGATGGATGTGGTGGGTTATGTGCTGCTCTTCTTCCCATTCATGATTGTCCTCACTTACAAATGCGGTGACCACGCCTACTGGGCATGGGCATCGGGCGAAGGTTCCTCCGTAAGCGTCTGGCGGCCGCAGTTGTGGCCTTTTAAGTTTGCCATAATGCTCGGGTTTATAATGCTCATCCTCCAGGGAATAGTTAATTTCCTCAAAACCCTTGGTGTGGCAGTTAAGGGAGGTCGCCAATGAGTCCTGAACTGACCACCATCTTGATGCTCCTAAGCCTCTTTATACTGCTTCTGGGATTTCCACTGGCCTTCGGCATAGGGACCATGGGGCTTCTTTTCGGTTACCTCACCGGCGGTAATGCATTCCTCTATATGCTGCCCCAGAGGGTTATGAACGGAACGCTTTCCGAATATATACTTGCGGCCGTTCCACTGTTTATCTTCATGGGTGCCATGATGCAGTCCTCTGGTGTCGCGGAAAAGGCCTTCTACACGCTCCAGAGGTGGATGGCCGGTCTGCGCGGAGGCCTTGGAGTCGCTACGATTGTGCTGGCAATGATATTTGCAGCCTGCGTGGGGGTAGTAGGCGCCTCGGAGACGGCCATAGGTCTGCTGGCCATCCCCACCATGCTCAAGGCAAACTATTCCAAGGACCTTGCAAGCGGCGTGGTATGCGCGGGAGGCACCCTTGGCATTCTGATCCCCCCGAGCGTGATGCTGATACTCTATGCGCCCATGGCAGGAGTTTCAGTCGTTGACATGTACGCGGGGGCCTTTATCCCGGGGCTTCTCCTGGGTGGTTTTTACATCCTTTACATCCTATTGCGCGCGGCCATCTTTCCAAGCACAGCTCCAAATCTTCCAAAAGAGATGTCTTTGAAATTCTTCAGCAGGGAGTCTCTAAGAGACGGCTTCAAGTATCTGCTCCCTCCGGTAGGCATGGTCTTTCTGGTGCTGGGATCTCTTTTCTTCGGCGTAGCATCTCCCACGGAGGCAGGAGCCGTGGGATCGCTCGGGGCGATCGGGCTGGGTTTCCTGTACAGGACAATATCCTGGAAGTCCTTCAAGGATAACTGTTACCTCACCCTGCGCATCACCGCCATGATAATCTTTATCGCCATTGCCTCAAACATCTTCACGGGCGCATTTCTTAACGCGGGCTGCGGCCAGGTGATTACGGATTTTCTCATGGGTATGGGACTCGGCAGATGGGGCATATATATCGTCCTCATGATGATTATCATAGTGCTCGGCTGTTTTATAGACTGGATAGGCATATTGATGATAATGGTTCCCATATTCGCGCCCATCCTCTTCAACCTCCAGTTTGATCCTCTCTGGGTAGGCCTTGTTGTATGCGTGAGCCTGCAGATATCTTTCCTTTCACCGCCCTTTGCCTACTCCATCTTTTACCTCAAGGGAATCGCCCCAGAGCTTGACCTCAAGGACATCTACAAGGGCGTCATTCCTTTTGTGGGAATACAGCTTTTTGTTACAGCTCTCTGTATTATTTTCCCGGCCGTCACTTTGTGGCTGCCGAAGGTCCTTTCGGGCCATTAGAACCGGACAAAGATTAAGACCGAGTGTTGGGTCGCCCTGATTTATGGAACTACTCCCATCTCCACCTTTTTTGAATATCTCCCTTACCCCGGTCTCCCCCGTCGAGGGGAGGCAATAATCTGAGGGAGCATTTTCATATAAGGAACATGCTATTTACTCGCAGGAGAAGAAAATGAAGTTTGAAGACATAAAGACCGTTTCAGTCCTCGGCGCGGGGATCATGGGGCATGGAATAGCGCAGAGCTTTCTCATGGGAGGATACCCTGTGCGCCTCTATGACATCAAGGATGCCATCCTCGATGGAGCCAGGGCACACATCACCCAAAATATGGAGCTATTCAGCAGGAACGGATTGATCCGGCAGGAAGATATCGCTCCATCTCTTGAGAGGCTCTCAACAACAACAGACCTCAGCGACGCCGTGAAAGGATGTCAATTTATCACCGAGGCCGCTCCTGAGAATCTTGACCTCAAGCAGTCTATTTTCGCCTCGGTTGAAGAAGCCTGCCAGGAAGATGCAATTATCGCCAGTAACACCTCTTCCCTGACCCTGGCACAGATTGGAGTAAGGGTTCAGGCCAAAGAACGTCTGGTTACCACCCACTGGTTTAATCCGCCGCACATTGTTCCGACGGTCGAGGTGGTGCGCTCAGACTGGACAAGCGATGAGACCTTCAATGTCACCCACGATCTGCTCCTCAAGATCAGAAAGCTGCCGATAAAGATCAATAAAGAGATTCCCGGCTTTCTCATCAACAGGATACAGATGGCCATGGTTCGGGAGATTCTTGACCTCTATGAGCAGGGAATAGCGAGCCCGGAGGATATTGACAAGGCGGTAAAAGGGAGTATCGGATTCCGGCTCGCAAGCATCGGGCCTCTTTTGACCATTGACCTCGGGGGGCTCAAATTGTGGCTCAAGGTATGCGAAAACCTCTTCCCTCTAATCTCTAATTCCAAAGAGCCGCCGGGAGTACTGACAAGGCTTGCGGAAAAAGGCCATGACGGCATAAAGAGCGGAAAAGGATTTTACGACTACACAAATGAGTTCTCAAAGGAAACTCTGGATGAGACAATCAGGCGAAGGGACAGGGAGTTTTTAAACAGGCTCAAGGACCTCTACTGGGAAAGCCTCTGAGCAGGAGGGTTATTTCCAAGGCAGCGGAGTCTTCCTGGAGTGAAGATATGAGGACAGCAGCCTAATTTTTTCTTGACACCAAACCGGCGCTTGGGTAGGGTGCCGGCGACGCTCGAAAAGCGTAACAACAGGATAAATTTCTTTTGCAAGGTTATGTAAGGCAAGGCCATCCCAACCTGGGACGGCCTTTTTTATTTTTATCCTTCGTTGTGCCCCCCAGGGCACGGCGGTTTATATGAAACTACATCGTCATACCGGCGTAGGCCGGTATCCAGTCTTTTACACCTGGATTCCGGATCGGGTCAGGAATGACGTGCGGTATTTTCATCTTTCGTTGTGCCCCATTCGGGCATGACCGTTTATATGGAAATGCCCCTTCTCTTTACCGTAGAAACGTCGGGATGCGGCGGCAGTATTCCCTCCCCCTCGACGGGGGAGGGGGGGGTGGGGGTGCTTTTCATCTTTTGTTGAGCCCCTTTCAGGGCATGACCGTTAATGTGGAGGATATACAATGATTACAAGACTAGTTGTTATCGGAGGATATTTTCTGGTGGTCCTCGCGATAGGGTTCCTGGCCCGCACAAGGATCAAAGCAACACCTGAGACCTATTTTCTTGCCGACAGAAGCCTCGGCACACTTGTTCTACTGGGAACCATGGCCGCTACCAATTTTTCCGCCTTTACCATCTTCGGTACCTCGGGCGCAGGCTACAGAGACGGCTATGCCTTTTTCCCAATCATGGGATTTGGAACCGGCTTCATGGCGCTTACCTTCTGGATCATCGGGAAAAAGGCATGGCAAATAGGGAAGGAAAGAAGCATCCTCACACCACCGGAACTTGTCAAAAGCCTCTATGGAAGCCCATTTCTCTCCGTGATTGTATCGGTAGTGATGATTGTTTTTACCATTCCCTATCTTGCCCTTCAGCCCATGGCGGCCGGCTACGCCCTGGAGGAACTTCTGGGTCTGCCCTATTTTTACGGCTGCGCCCTCGTTACTGCTCTTATGGTCGCCTACACATTCCGTGGAGGGTTGAAAGCAGTAGCATGGACCGATCTTTTTCAGGGATTTGTCATGGTCTCACTTCTGGTTGCCGCCTTTGTGCTGGTATCAAGGCACCACGGAGGATTCGTGGAAGCCCAGGTGAAGGCCCTGTCATCCGCCCCGGAACTCTTCTCACGGCCCGGCGCCCGGGGGACCTATACGATCGGAATATGGATGAGCTACATGATGCTTTGGTTTTTCTGCGATCCCATGTTCCCTCAGCTATTTCAGCGCTTCTTCTCGGCAGGCTCGGTTACGGCCTTGAAACGCACCATGCTGTGGTATCCGACCGTATGCACCTTCATCTTCTTCATACCCATCAGCATAGGAGTCATGGGAAGACTCTCCTTTCCGGACCTGACAGGGAAGACCGCAGACCGAATACTTCCTATGGTAATGAATGCCATAGGAGGAGATCTGATGGCCGCCCTGGTAATCACTGCGGGCCTTGCCGCCCTTATGTCCACCATGGATTCCCAGCTTTTAACCCTCAGTTCGCTTTTCACCAGAGATATCCTCCCCGCGATCTCCAGGCAAACGGTCGCGACAAGCCTTCCAGGAAGGATTTTTGTCATTGCACTTGCCCTTGCGGGTCTCGCCCTTGCATATAAACCGCCTGCAACCATCCTCCAGATAGCCACCCAGACCTTCACCGGCCTTGCCGTGCTTTTTCCGACCGTTCTCTTCGGGCTGTATCTCAGGAAGGTTTATGCCTCAGCAGCTATCCTTTCTATTATTGCCGGAGAAGGGCTGCTCATCTTGTTATATTCAGGGCTCCTGCCGGGTGGCTTTTTTCTCCCTGTTGTATGGGTGATGGCCGCAACATTCGCTGTCTATCTGTTGGCCCACGTATCCCTGTGTATCAGAGATGGATCAATTGCCGGTCTTGTCCCAGGCCGCCTGTCAAGAAGCTATTACTCATTATCCTTCCTGGCCATATTCATCCTGGGAACGGATTTTTGGGCCTGGAACCACGCAGGCGCCACAACAGGCGGTATCCCTTTATGGGTTTTCTATTTTGTGGCGCTCTCAGCGGGCCAGACAATCCTGATGTCCCTGATGACAAAAACGGCAGGAGCGGAAGATTAGCCTTCGTCCATGCTTTCTTCATCAATAAGGACAGAGCGTATGAGCTCAAAAATCATGTCCTGATCCGCGCAAAGCCATTCCCCCAATGATTTAGCTGATACGACAAAGCCCAAAATAATATCGGCATTGATTCTCTAGGCCGAATAGGTTTACTATGTCTAATTAGAATCGTCTATTTTGGAGATCGGGAAGTTTTGAGATTTTTTTCCTGCCGGATGGAGGGTCTTATTTCCTGATTTGTTTACACGTTTTGGAGAAACACCATGAACATCCATACCGAACTGACACAGGAGCAGATCAAAGAGATCATCTGCAGTCAACTGCCTGGTCTTATGGAACAGGATCCCAGAATAAAAGAATTCGTCCTTCGAGTGACAAGAACGCGATACGCCGACAGGGACGAGACCTCAGACCGTTTTGACCGCATTCTACAACAGCTTAGAGAGGATAGAGAAAAACAAACCAGGGAATGGGATGCAGCTATCAAGCGTTGGGAGGAGAATGATCGCAAATGGGATGAGGCGGTCAAGCGTTGGGAGGAGAATGATCGCAAATGGGATGAGGCGGTCAAGCGCTGGGAAGAAAATGATAAGAAGTGGGCCGACAATGTCAAGCGTTGGGAAGAGAATGATAAGAATTGGGCCGACAATGTCAAACGTTGGGAGGAGAATGATCGCAAATGGGATCAGGCGGTCAAGCGTTGGGAAGAAAATGATAAGAAGTGGGCCGAGAATGTCAAACGCTGGGAGGAGAATGATCGCAAATGGGATCAGGCGGTCAAGCGTTGGGAAGAGAATGACAAGAAGTGGGCCGAGAATAACAGAAGATGGCATGAAAACCAAGAAGATATAAGGCGGCTGTGGTCCCGTGTTGATGTCGGCTTAGGGGCCATAGGAGCCAGGTGGGGAATGCGTGCAGAGGGATCTTTCCGTGAGGCACTGAAGGGTATTCTGGAGAAATCCTTCGGAGTGCGCGTGGAGAGGTATCTGGAAAAGGATGCCGAAGGCAAAGTGTTCGGCCGGCCGGATCAGGTGGAGATAGATGTGCTCATCAGAGATGGGGTTCTTATTCTTTGTGAAATTAAATCTTCAATGAGCAAGTCGGATATGTATGCATTCGTCCGAAAGGTGCGTTTCTATCAGGAAAAGAAAGGCAAGAAGGCCCAGAGGATGCTTGTCATCTCACCTATGGTTGACGATAAGGCAAAGGCTGTTGCGGACTTGGAGGGCGTTGAGGTCTATGGCTATCCCGAGGATGTCCAGGGTCTTTGAAAATCACTGGATATATCTTTAAGGATGAAAATGCCGCACGTCATTCCGGACCCGATCCGGAATCCAGGTGAAAGAGACCGGATACCGGCCTCCGCCGGTATGACGATGAAACTTATCCTGATTGCCGTTATACTTGCCCTCACTCTAGCCGTCTATGCCGCTTCAACTAACTATGGATTCATACACTTGGACGACTATGATTACGTCCTGGATAATCCCAACGTAACCAATGGTATAACCTACGCATCCGCCCGCTGGGCCTTCACCACCTTTTACGCCTGCAACTGGCACCCTCTTACATGGCTTTCCCACATGCTTGACTGTGAGATTTTCGGTCTGGATGCACGTGGCCACCACATGACCAATCTCCTCCTGCATCTTGCAAGCACGCTGATCCTTTTTCTCCTGCTTCACCGTGCGACCGGATCATTGTTTCGAAGCGCACTCGTAAGCGCCATCTTCGGGGTACATCCACTCCACGTTGAATCAGTCGCCTGGATATCCGAGAGAAAAGATGTCCTGAGCGCTTTTTTCTGGATGTGTGCCACCTGGAGCTATATTTGTTACGCCCAGCGTCCCGCCACCAGCCGATACATTCCAGTCCTGCTTTTCTTCGCCATGGGGCTCATGGCAAAACAGATGCTGGTAACCCTTCCCTTTGTTTTCCTCCTCCTGGATTACTGGCCTCTTAAACGGTTTAGTATCGCACCGGCATCTCAGAGGAAGCTCAGCAGCCCCGGGTCCAATAGCCTCCGTTTTCTCCTGTGGGAGAAAGCACCTCTCTTTGCCCTGAGCGCTGCCGCCTCTGCGGTTGTCTATATCGCACAGCATACGGGAGGAGCCACAGCCTCTTTTGACGCGATTCCATTCATAACAAGGCTCCAAAACGCGGTTATCTCCTACTTAATCTATATCCTCAAAACCGCCTGGCCCATAAACCTGGCAGTCTTTTACCCCTATCCAGAGACAATATCTTTTTGGACCACAGCCGGCTCCGTAGCCGTTCTCCTCGCCATTACAGCCGCGGTTCTTTTCAAAGGCAGGAAATTTCCCTACCTGCCGGCCGGATGGCTCTGGTATGTGGGGACCCTCATACCGGTAATAGGCCTCGTGCAGATAGGCGCACAGGCAAATGCAGACAGATACACCTATCTTCCCATGATCGGTTTGCTTATCCTTACTGTCTGGGGTGCTTCAGACCTGGCGACCCGGCTGAAACTGGGCAGGATACTAACTCTGTCTGCCGCCGGAGCGGTCTTGGCGGTCTTGACCATAGCAGGTTATAATCAGGCGTCCTATTGGAGGGACAGTATAACCCTCTTCACCAGGACAATCGCAGTCACCCAAAACAACTGGATGGCCCATAACTCGCTGGGAAGCGCTCTGAAGGATGCCGGAAGGCTTGAAGAGTCATTCGAGAGCTACCGCAAATCCATCCGCATCAGGCCCTATTTCGTCGAGGCCCACAATAACCTTGGAGTAGCCCTGAACGCAGCCGGAAGAAGGCAGGAAGCCGCTGACAGCTTCAGAACCGCCCTCAGCCTGAAGGCCGATTACGCAGAGGCCCACGACAACCTGGGAGTTGTTCTTGCGCAGCAGGGAATGCTATCAGAGGCGCTTCAGCATCTGACCAGAGCACTTGAGTTAAGACCTCTGAACGCCAAGGCGCATAACAACATGGGAAATCTGCTTTCGATGATGGGAAAAAGGGATGATGCAATCAGCCACTATTCAGAGGCGCTGCGTATAAACCCGGGCCATAAGGGAGCGAGAAAGAACCTGGAAAGGCTCATGCAGAACTCCGGAGGTCCCTCTGGATCGCCTTTCAGGAGAAGCGGGAAGGGTGGTGGGTAATGCCATCTTCTTGCATCTGGACTAAAATCGGCTAAACTCTACTTTACTCATGAGTAAAATCGTGTTATGTTGATTTTACCGTGAAAATACACCCCCCACCCCAACCCTCCCCCGCGCGGGGGGAGGGAAATCCTTGGCCTCGTAAAGTGTAGAGTCGGGGGAGGATTTTCATTTGCGGGGGCGACAAAATTCTTTTGTCATGAGCGTTTACTATGGAAGAGAAACTTAAACGCTACTTATCAGACCTGATATCGGAAGACCTTAAAGCCCGCATGGTCTTTGTAGGAGGACCTAGACAGGTAGGTAAGACTACCCTCTCGCTCAATCTTCTAGACCCTCCCGATTCCTCTAACCCGGCATACCTCAATTGGGACGATGTGAGGGTGCATTCCTCTCTGCTTAGGGGTGAACTGCCTCCCAATCAGCCTCTCATTGTCTTCGATGAAATACATAAATTCGCAAGGTGGCGCAACCTTCTTAAAGGCTTTTACGACACCAGGGGAGCCGCTATAAGGTTCCTCATAACCGGATCCGCCCGATTGGATTATTATCGAAAAGGGGGAGATTCACTCCACGGAAGATACCACTATTACCGTCTCCATCCCTTTTCTCTTCCGGAGATCAGCACAAATCCAAAACCGTCAGACCTGTCGGCCCTATTGAAGTTCGGCGGATTTCCGGAGCCTTTGTTGAAGGGAGAAGAGACATTCTGGAGAAGATGGCAGAAAGAGAGGAGGCAGAGGGTCATATACGACGACATAAGAGACCTGGAGAGGATAAAGGAGATAACCCTGCTTGAGCTTTTGGCTGAAGAGCTTCCGAGAAGGGTAGGATCGCCTCTGTCGGTAAAGAATCTTAGGGAGTCTTTGGAAGTAGCCCATGAAACAGCCGAAAGATGGGTTGAGATATTTGAGCGGATGTATTACTGCTTCCGCATATCCCCTTATGGCGCAACGAAACTCAGAGCCGTGAAGAAGGAGAAGAAACTTTATCTCTGGGATTGGTCAACCGTTAATGAGAGCGGAGCCAGATTCGAGAACCTGGTAGCCTGCCAGTTGCTTAAGTATTGCCACCTGCTGGAGGATTCGGAAGGATACAGGATGGAACTGCGTTTTCTGAGGGATACCGACAGGAGGGAGGTTGACTTCATAGTCTTGAAGGAAGGAAATCCGCTCTTTGCGGTTGAATGCAAGACAGGCGAAAAGGACATAAGCCCCGCCCTGTTTTATTTCAAGGAAAGAGTAATGATCCCAAAGTGCTTTCAGGTTCACACGGGCACAAGGGACTACGAAAAGCAGGGCATAAGGGTTCTTCCCTTTTACTCTTTCTGCAAGGAAGCCTCAATGCCTTAAAAAAGGCTGTTTCTCCGCCACATCTTTAGGCACATTATCACTTATCGCGGGCCGAGGAGGCGGAAGGCTGAAAATATAGAATATGTTAGGCGACAAAACTGTAAAAGTAAAGGGCGTCCCCAGATACGTCCCCTAGCTGGAACATCCTACTGGTTAACTGCGTTTGTCCTTACTTCAAGCTCTAACCTTTCTCCTAAAGCCTCGGCGGTTACGTCTAGATCATACTGGCCCTGTAAACCCAGCCAGAATTCGGGTGACATCCCAAAAAACCTTCCCAGTCTCAAGGCACTATCGGCTGAGATGCTTCGTTTTCCAAGAACAATTTCGTTTACTCTTCTTGCAGGGACGCCCATACTTAGGGCAAGCCTATTCTGGCTCAAATTCATGGGCTTAAGAAATTCCTCGAAGAGGACTTCCCCGGGATGCACAGGATGAAGTTTTTTTTTCACTATGTTTCTCCTTAATGGTAATCGGCTATTTCAACTTCATAGGCATCACTGCTTTGCCACTTAAAACAGATCCGCCATTGGTCATTGATTCTTATACTTAGCTGACCTTCACGGTTGCCTTTCATTTTCTCCAATCTGTTCGCGGGAGGCACTCTTAAGTCATTCAAGGACTTAACGTTATTCAACATTCTCAGTTTTCTCAGAGCTACTTGTTGTATATCCCGTGGCAGCTTGCTGGATCCCTCACGGTTATATACTTTTTCGGTTTCTTTATCCTTAAACGATTTTATCATCTTGGAAAATAATAGAACTTCCGCCGTTTAACGTCAAGCGTTATAGTAAAGTTATCTGTGCCTGTAAAGGACGCTGAAGGCTGGCCCCCAAGTTCCTGCTAGGCTTTAGCCTTGGATTATGTTATTTTTCTAAGGAATTGGATTCGAAGCCGACAATTATAGATGCATCTAAGATAGAATAAGCCCATGCAGTTTGAATGGAATCCTATCAAGGCCAGACAGAATCTCAAGAAACATGGCGTTTCTTTTGATGAAGCGGTTACTGTTTTCTACGACCCCCTATCAGCTACTTTTGATGATCCCTACCATTCGATAGATGCACAGCGTTGCATAGCTGTCGGCCTCTCGTCAAAAGGCCTGCTGGTTGTAGCTCATGTTGAACGAGGTGAGAATACGCAAATTATAAGCGCCAGACCTGCAACTGCGCATGAGAGGAAAAATCATGGAAAATAAAAGAACAAACCAAAGCAAGGATGAGCTTCGCCCAGAATATAACTTTGACTATTCTAAAGCCGCCAGAGGCAAGTATTACAAGCGTCTGCTTCAAGAAGGTTCCAACGTGGTTATATTAGAACCTGATATAGCGAAGGCATTCCACGATTCGGCTTCAGTAAATGAGGCGCTGAGATCACTTTTGGAACTTACTCGCTCGACCAAGCGACTTACAGAGCAGCCTTCATCGGAGGGTGATGGAGTTGAGGAACGATGAATCGGGAAGCCCAGCCATCAAAACTGTAAAAATGAAGGGCGTCCCCAAATACATTGAAAGGCAGTGACGTGAAAACTGTAAGAATGAAGGCATGCCCCAATAAAATATAGCATTTGACGACTATATCGTCATATAGTATGTTTTATGACTACAGTAAGGTCAAAGGAGCGGCTATGAAAAAAGAAGCCTTTTATGTTGAAAGAACATTGGACTTGAATGCTCTTCTGAGGAAGAAGTCCTATTTCCTTTTCGGGCCCCGTCAGACTGGGAAAACAAGTCTGATCAGTAAGACAATGAAGGGCGCGCGGGTTTATGACCTGCTTGATTCATCCCTATACCTCGCGCTCAGCCGAAATCCGGCGCGGATCGGCGAAGAACTGCTGCCGGAAGATGAGATCATTGTAATTGATGAAATCCAGCGTCTTCCGGAACTGTTGAATGAGGTCCACCGTTTGATCGAGACGCGAGGAATCCGATTTCTGCTTACGGGATCCAGCGCCCGGAAACTGCGCGGAGGAGGGGTTAATCTCCTGGGAGGCAGGGCACGAACGCAGGATATTCATCCCCTGACATATCCGGAACTAGGAGAGCGGTTCAGCCTCCCTTCAGCCATAGACCGGGGGCTCCTGCCTGCCATATATTTTTCGGAAGACCCCCGGGCTGATCTGATGGCCTATGCCGGCGCGTATCTGCAGCAGGAAATCGTCGCAGAGGGAGTTACAAGGAATATTCCGGCTTTCAGCAGATTCCTCCGCATCGCGGCTCTCTCCAACGGAACCATCGTGAACTTCACCAATATCGCCAATGATTCCCAGGTTGCGCGCACAACAGTCTATGAGTATTTCGAGATCCTGAAGGACACCCTGATCCTGTATGAACTCCCCGCCTGGAAAAAGACGATCAAACGTAAGCCCCTCGCCTCCTCAAAATACTATTTCTTTGATGTCGGGGTTGTTTCAGCCTTGCAGGAAAGGGTGTTCTATCCCGGAACACGCGAATATGGAGAGGCGTTCGAAACCTATCTGATGCACGAGTTAAAGAGCTATTGCAGCTATGTCTCCGCGGAACCACTTGCCTTTTGGAGATCCGCCTCCGGATTTGAGGTGGATTTCATCCTTGGAAACCACACGGCCATTGAAGCCAAAGCTAAAGAGAACCTTTCCTCAAGTGATTTAAAGCCGCTTCTGATGTTGACCGAGGAGAAAAATCTGAAGCATTACATCTGCGTAAGCCTTGAACCGCGCAGAAGGACAATCGGGCCTATCACAATTCTGCCCTGCCGCGAGTTTCTGGAAGAGCTTTGGAGAGGCAAATTCTCCGATTGAGGCCACCGAACAGCCCTGAGATCCCATCCCGATCGCGGAAGCCGCCTTTGCCGACTTGATGTCAATGATTGACAATAACAAATCAATCTGCGAAGCTACACATCGAGCCGGGCGCAATGTTAAGGCATTACTTAATGCTGGAGTTCTTGACCGCACAGACGATGGGCGTGTCATTTTTCCATTCGAAGCCTTAAAAGTTGAGTTTCTATTGCAGGCTGCATAACACTCCCTACAACTCATTCGGTGCCGCCGTCCTTTCGGCTCATACTACGGCTACCGCTCAAGATAAGTCACAAATTCTGAGTGCCGAGTGCCTAGCTATTTGGTCAAAGTCGCGGTCGTTGTGAAGCAGCCGGACATTGTGCTCAATGGCAACGGAAGCTATCATACAGTCAACAGGCTTACGGATCGTGACGCCCAACTTTCGAAGGGACCTGTAAACCTCCGCTGCCCGCACAAATGTCGCCTTCCCCATGGGCAAGAAGATAAGATCCCCAAGATACTCCATGGTTTTGTTAAAGTATTTGTTAGAGCGTATTCCCTGGAGCACTTCCGTAAGGATCACTCCACAGACACATAGATCCTCGTCGTCTTCGATCAAATCCTGAAGAGCGTTCACGTGCAGCCCGCTATGGTCTGCGAAAAAATCTATCCAGACTGTCGTGTCAACAAGCACCATCACTCACGCGCCTTTCGCCATTCGGCGATATCCCCCTCCCATTTGACAGATCCCTTCAGTTCAAGCAGGCGCTTCTGACGACCACGGCGGCGCACTTCATGGAGCGCGTAGTCAATGAGAGCACGCCGTGTCCGGATGCCGGTCAGGTTCCTGCATTCATTAACAAGTTCATCGTCAATCACCACGTTAGTTCTTCCCATATAATCACCTCTAATTTTATTTACACATAATATAGGCAATCATTGTGTATTGCAATAGGAGACATACAGAAAGCCAACTTTCAGTTTAGCGCGCTTTTGAAAGCTGAAGAACGGCGAGATAAGATCCGCCCTGTCCTGTAATTCTCGTAATATGAGCCCTTTTCATAAAAATTCCCTCATTGAATTTCGCAGACGGTGACGCGCACCCCTGTTGTGGTCAATTGTACATATTTATCTGTGCCTGTACAGGACGCTGAAGGCTGGCCCCCAAGTTCCTGCTAGGCTTTAGCCTTGGATTATGTTATTTTTCTAAGGAATTGGATTCGAAGCCGTCAATTATAGATGCATCTAAGATAG
>Ga0210036_1002966_pt1 | contig 17265 bp, 8 predicted proteins | sample CryGeymeta201515_FD_185469 | JGI IMG/M metagenome (GOLD analysis project Ga0210036, IMG submission 185469) | Groundwater microbial communities from Crystal Geyser aquifers in Utah, USA - Crystal Geyser metaG 2015-15 (SPAdes) (version 2) | ecosystem: Environmental > Aquatic > Deep subsurface >...
ACATCCCCAGTTTTTTCATCATCCCGGAATTGGTGATCACTAAATCGTCAAACAAGCCCGGGATATGGATATCCCGGAATATTGGATACACAGCCCCGGGATTTTTCCATATCCCGGGAATGGTGATGACATATTATTATTACCCTGTATTATTTATTGCAAACAAAATCAAAATTAATGAAATAAAGAAGTATCAAACTCCCCTTTTTTCTACCACGAAACATTTACCAGCCACACACATTATTAGAGACAACCACCCCATGATTGATACTTCTCCAACACTAAGATTCCAAGCCGGTAGCAGTGTCGTTCCGGGCGATCGCATTGGTACAGCACGACAAGTTTTACCAGGTCCCGGAACTTACGCCAAAGGTGGCCACGTTCATGCCAGTGTTTTGGGCTACATGGAATTAGCCGCAGCTGCTGCACCAGTCGACCAAAGCAGTACTCACGATAATTTACCAAATTTGATTGTTTCAATTCGCCCCAAACGGTCCTTGGCTTCGAATCAAGTTTTGAGAGTCAATCAGCTGGTAATGGGTCGAGTAACACGGGTGTCAGCGCCTCAGGCAACAGTACAGATCCTGGCAACGGAAGGGACGGGTCTGTTGCAACAGGCCCCTCCTCCGGAAGGAACCATTGCTCGTGAAGAGTGCGTCAAGGCAGGCAGCAACAATAACAACAACAATGCCACCTCGAATATGCGAGAAGTTCACGAATGTTTTCAACCGGGTGATATGGTCTTGGCCAAAATAATATCCACCGGCGATGCCCGTAGATACTATCTCTCGACGGCAGAAAGCGAATTGGGTGTTCTGTATGCAGTCTGTCAGGCCAGTGGAAATCCTATGATCCCATGCAACTGGAAAGAAATGGAATGTCCTGAAACGGGTATCAAAGAACCTAGAAAATGTGCCAAGCCAAGGCAGATTGCAGCAACCAACAACAACAACAAGGCTGTCGTCGTGGAGTGTGCTGCGGGCGCGATCTGATTTTACATTTACTGCACACATAACTTGAAAATGCAAAGTGAATCGGAATCAATCTAAAAAGAGACATGAAAATGAAGTTCGTTAAGCTATAGTCTAGTCTAGTCTACTACAACCGAGTAAAACACGGGAGTGAACTAGCAAAATAGTTTTAGTTATATCAGGTTTCTTTTCTTCTTCTTCTTTTCCCCCAACGTTAGGAATAAACTTGTTGTTGCAAATTTGAAAGGATGATGTCGTCGAGTCATCCGTTGATTGCAGTTTCAGGGCCAAGGAAGCACGGACAAATAATAATAATTATACACTTACTAACAGAGAAATTTATTGAAGGACACGACATGTTTTATTCGGCAACATGACAGAGATTATCAAATCTTCGTCACAAATCGATCATGCCGGTCCCGGAGAACGGCATCGCTGATGAGGCTGCCATCATCAGTGTCATTCTCGTGGATTGAATATTTGTTGGGGGAAGGCTTAGCGTCCTTGCGCTTGTTCCTTCCAAACATACCCAGGAGCGTTCGTCCCTTGCCTTCTTTCTTGGGATCATTTGAGGAGCTTGGCCTGTTCTCGTCCACGAGGTCTTCAAACTTTACTGGGCCCGACACCGTTTCCTCCTTCTCGAAAATGACTTGGACGCCCTCGCCCTTACCACCATTGAGAGATCGTCTTGGAGGTCGTTGGTGCTTTTGACGAGGTGGCGGCGGAGGAGGTACAGGGGCGTTCGATGCTTGTATTGGCAATCCTGTAGGCTTTGAAATGTTCAAGGACGTCATGGCAGCTGCCAGTTGTTGAGACGCTCGTGTCTGCTCCTGTGGAGCTGCTGCTGTTGTCGTTGTTTTTGTTACTGCTGCTGCTGCTGCTTCCTGATGTTTGTTCTCTGTTTCTGTGCCACGACGAGTTTCTCCCCACGAAACTCGGTGAATTTCCTCGGCTACATTGAAGGGCCGTTCGCTCATTCGAGGCGAACATGGAACAGAATTTGACTGTGGTAGCATATTTTGCATAAATTCAGCTATTCGGTTCCTGGGTGTAGGATCTCGACCGTATTGAACACAGTTCTGCTGACTGTACGCATCACCTGGCACATTAATTGTGTTATGTTGCGTGGGTGTAGGCGCCATTTGCATAGCATTGTATTGATGCTGAGACGGTGGGGTAAGCTGACCAGGATTTTGGTGTGTGGCAGCTCCTCTTTGCGTGGGGGTAGGAGGCATGTGATTCATGAAAACAACAGGCTCGGGAGCTACGGGCGCATTTGGTTGCGTTCGAGGTGCGTCTGGAAGCGGTTCATTAGAGTAGACGGCAGCAGGAGGCTGCATAGATTTTCGAGGGCCTCCTTCCCACCATTGTTGAAAGCGATTTCTGGGAGAATCGATGCTTCTCATGCGTGGAGATTTTCCCGGTGGCGGGGCATTATACTGCAGTTGACGTGCAATTAAGGCACGGTACTGCTGTTCCATGAAATGTTCGCGCGCATCTTGTGGCCAATGTGAAGGTGGCTGCTGGAGGGGCATCTGCATTGGCATCTGGAGGCTATCGAAGGAGTATCCAGCTTGTTGCATTGGGTACGCAGTAGGATACGAAGCTCGTCGGCTGTTGTCAAAGCTTGCGCTTTGAGAGTATGGGTAGGCATTCTCGAAAGTTGGAGGAGCGGTAGGGTCTTGCCGGGCATCATAGCCCCATCCACCAAAGCTGAGTCCTCGCCGAGAATCAATGCTTCCAAACGACCTTTGGTCTTGGGGTTCCAAGCTTCGACTACGCGATGATTGGATTTGCAAATCCTGGCGTTCCAAACTACGGCTTCTTGCTGGCTGGATCCGTAAATCTTGTCGCTCCAAGCTACGGCTTCGACTAGGTTGAATCCCTTGGACACTCTGCCTTTCCAAACTTCTACTACGGGTAGGACGCAGCTGTGTATCGTATTGCTCAAGACTTTCACTGCGAGTAGGACGCAGCTGTTGCAGGTCTCGATCAAGACTGCGGCTGCGTACAGGACGCAGTTGCTGCTGGTCATTTCCGCAGTCAAAGCTCATACGAGAAAGACCAATATGCGACTCTGCATAGGTACCCGATTGCTGACAGTCTTGACGGTCTTGGCTTTGGCTGCGAGTGGGACAAAGACCCTCTTGGACATTATCATCGTATGATTGGCTTCGATTCAGTCCTATGTTGGATTGTCGCTCCATACTGCGCCCGCGACTCTCCTGTTTCATCGATGGATCACCATAACGATCGCGTGCCGTGGGATCAAAAGAGTTCTCGGGAGCCGACCAATCCGAATTAGTTGGCATCAAATGCTGCAATTTCTCGCTCGATAGCTTGCGGCCAAACCACTTTCGTCGAGGAGACTTGGACGTGCGGCGTTTTGATTCAGGAGTTCTCTGCTGGCTTAAGTTTGCTTCCGAATCATCGATGGTATCGGCGGTCTTGAGAGAAAGATCATTGGAATGTTTGGTACGAGGGGACTGCGAGAAGGACCTGTTGTTGGTAATAAACGACATTGGCGATTTGGGAAATTTCTTTTTGATATCATTGGACCTTCCAGGAGACTTGGACCTTCCAGGAGACTTGGACCTTCCAGGAGACTTGGACCTTCCAGGCGACTTCGATAATCTTCTTTTAGGAGAACGCGAACATAAACGGCGTTGTCCCGGTGATTGAGACCGTCCTCGGGATTTTTCAAGTGATGACTTTTGTTCATCGTCAGCACTGTTAGAATGTTTCTTTTTGCGGCGAAATCGGCTGCGGAAACTCCTTTTCTTGGGACTGCTGTCAGCTTCATCCTCGGTCTCCAATTCGCTTTCGGAATGACTTGGGTTGTCTTCATACTGCATCTGTGGTGGCGGGGGAGGGGGCGGCGGCGGTGTGTAGGCCTCAAATTCGTTGGAAAAATCATCGTTGATTTCGCAGTTAAGATATTGCGGATCACACATTATTCCACAGAGTGTTGCCGCACGATCTTTCCCTCTGGGTTTGTAAGGCGTCTGTTCTCGTTCTTGGAGCTTGCGACGCATTGGAAGTGGTGACGGGGGAGGTCCAAACTTTTGAGAGAGACCAGCAGAACCACCATCGCTATCACCACCACCAACAATGTTACCTTCATCGTCAAAGAGACTGCTGGTAGTGTCTTCAGGTGTTGTCATAAGGCGAGGAGACTTGGTCGCATCGCGGTAAAGTGACACGGGATCGGCCGCTCGATTGTTCTTTGAATCACGGTTGTCCCCCCTGCCATCGTCGAGAATCGTTGAATCCGATTGAGACTCATCACCCTCAGAATCAGCCAAATTAAGACGATGCTTGTGAACGCGCTTCCCGACGGTTTTCGGGTGATAGTTTCTGTTCAATTTTGCCGAATTCTCCCTTTCTTGGCTCAATTCGTGAGCAGCGAGATCGCCACAATCGCTAGATGCACATTCCGTCACAGCATCTCGACAACCCTCTCTAATGTCATACATATCGGGTGTCTTGTAAGCCTTTTTCTTATGCTCATCTTCCCACCTAACAGTTTTGTTATTGCTGTCATTATTCTTATTCTTGCTGCGCCTGGAACGAATCAATCTGCTGGCTCGCAAAATCCCGCGACTCTTTTTGCTATTGGGCGTGGTAGGAAGGATCCCAGCTTCGGCTTGCATTTTCTTGATGGTTTGAGGATCAGGAGGTTCATAGTGGCAGAGCAGGCCGTTGAGCAGTTCTTCGGCTGCCTCTTCGAGGGTTGTGGCATCGGCCGCACGGTGATCCCGTGTGGTTTCCACAAACATTGCCATGGCAGTTCCGTTTATTCAGATATGTTCTGGCGTATTTTTTCTTTGAGTATAGTGCTCTTCTGTTACTATGGTCAAGGAGAAAATGATAGCGCTTTCAGCAGCAGTATTTCTATGATAGTAGTAACGATTGGTATCGTATTAAGTGCGAAGAAGGCAAGAGATGATGAAAAAACGAACCTTCGGCGATCAGCCAGTGAGATGTTTCGCAGAAAATATTAAAAATGAGCCTCTGTGCAACGGTGGGTACCACCCGGCGTAAGTTTCGGGATTTGTGACCATGTGCATTATTTCCTACTCATGGTAATTAAGACCACCGGGGTTTTACAAACAATTATTAATTAATAGTTACGGTTAGTAGTCTAATTCTCGAAGATTTTTACCAGCAGACAAAATTTGACCAAAGTAACACACGTCTTATTTGTATCACATCATGATAATATTCTCTGACATGTAATAAGAATACTCACCTCGTCTCAAGGAAACTGAAGTATCACCGGATATTCTTTCGCTATCCCTCAGCGGACGGAAAGGAAAGAAACACTCTCTTCTTCGTAATATCACCAAGAGTTATGCTACCAGCAGGAACAGCAGCAGAAGAATCGACACAAGCTACTACCTACAATAACTGCACACCAGCAGGCCCAGCCCAAATTATAGGTGTCTGCACTCGATTCATAATCCATACCAACGATCTCATGAAGCACCCACTGCCAGCGCGAGGCATTGCGTCAGGTTCAACATAATTGCTGGGATTTATTGCACTTGAAAGCATCTCTTGAGGGATTTTCCCGCGAAACACATGAGTGGTCATTATGTGGAAGATTCTCACACCTACAATTTTTTGGAATTATTTACCCAAGGCTTTTGTGATTCGAGCACAGATTGAAGAGCAAAAAGCCATTTTGGCAGATGACTGCTAATGGGATGCGGAAACAGCAGTACTGATTTCAAGAGCATATCAATTTGGGACACACAAAGCAACAGTTCTACTCGGCAAAGATCCAGTTTGGAAACTAATACTGCATTTTTGGGATCATTTTTGAAGCACCACTGCAGGAATTTCCCGTCCAATCTTGTGGTTAGGCCCTGGAATGTGCCGAGGCTCCGTCTGGATGTCTAACGCGCATGTATCGAAAGCATTTCAAAAACGACTTCACTGGGGTTGACGAGCGGTTCTTTGTACCAGGTAGACGACGTTGAGGAAGGAAATAATTAGTTTGCGGATAATGACTGAATATTAGTTATAGAAAACTGTACCGCTCACTAGATCTCAGAGGAATTGACGTATTCTATCGGTAAGACCTCACGACTGCTTCTAGTTGCGAATGCAGTGCTATTTCCTGGCAATCGAATAGAACAACTCTATCCAGCTCACGGTAGCCACCAAGTGCCCAGCCCGATAACTTTGACCAATCTCAAATAACGATGGACCTTGGGCGAGAAGCAGTATGATAATGAGAGTTGCTTTTGCTTTTGCTTTGTCCGCTTGACTCATCTTCTCAACAAGGAAAACTTCAATGTTTGAAGATTGTAAAAGCAAGTGCGTCCGTACCAGTCGCAAACCCACAGGGAGTACAACTTGTAGAACCAACCACCAGAGTCCCGAGGAGGCTCGAAAGCCAAGAGAAGTGATTCGACTGTCATCGGTTGTCAACGGCAATGAGTCTCTGGAAATGACGGCTATTATTTTGCCGAGGGTTATAAATGGGAGCACCAGAGCAAAGGTCGAGGCAAAAGCCAACCAACGGTATCCCTCTTGGTGTCCATCCGCGGCAAGGAACAGAAGCCTTGCTCGCTCCTCTCTACGAGTTGCATTACCCCACACGACAATCGCAGCGTTGATGATCCCAATGTAGACGGCACCCAGAAACGCCAGACAAAATCGCGTTTGCCAGTCACCGATTGTGAAAATCCATTGAAATCCCAGAAGGAAGACAAAACACCCAATTGTAACTGATCGGATGCGAATGACCTGATCGTTCCAATTTGACACTTCCTTAGGGAGAATTAGCTGGGGGATGAGCCAGCCAAATAGGAACTGGAGCAAAGTTAGGACGGAGTTGGCCACTAGCGACAGAATGAACAGTGCCACTGGATGAATCTGATAGCCTGTACGTGCGGCTATACAAGTTGTCACCCCTAATAGCAGACCCTCGAGCATCCAACCATTGTCAATGTTCAACAGACAACCAATTCCTGCTGATTTGAAGCAACCAATGAGAACAAACATCCCCACCAGAATTTCCAAATGATAGAGCATTGAGCATTCCAAAGCAATAGCACGTCCAAAGCCGTAGTGCTTCAAGAATCTGCTTCGATGTTGCTTTAAAGCTACGGAGAAGTCTGTTGTTGTCGACAGATCCACTACTTCGACGTCCGACAAACCTAAAAGCTCTTTGACAAGGTTCCGTCGCACTGCTGGTGCTACTGCATTGCCAAGTTGGCTGTCCTCTTCGTGCGGATGCATCAAGGTAAAAATGATGCTCCGCACCACAGACAAGAGGTTGTGACACCAAACAATGGCTCTGTGGTCCATGCCCAGGTGAGGTTGGACGTCATTGGATCCCGACTGCATTATAGTGGGTGCAAGTACCGACAGTGAATGTGGAATACCCGTGGCATCGCACGCTACGGGAGGAATCATTTCGTCTCGTAAACCTCCCGAAATGGCCACCAACGTATGCCGTGGTAAATAATTGTCATTATTGTCATCGTGTTGCTGTTGTTTTTGTTGTTGTTGTGGTGGTGGTTTCAAGTATTGCTGATACAATTGGTGCACTGTCGATTCCCATCCAAAGACGGCATGAGCATGGGGTGTACCCAAAGTGACAATGTTCTGAATGAATGGTCTTACACGAGCATGTCGTATCGGTGTCAACCGTGACACGAGTCCTCCCATAGAGTGTCCCAACAAAACAATTTGGGACAATCCACAGACTTGGACTAAGTCTTGTATGGCCTGTGCGACGTATGCCGATTGTTCCAACAAGAACTGAGCGTGCCAGGCTCCTCCTTCTTCTCGAAAATCAATCGAATAGACATCAAAAACAAAATCCCTTTCTTTGCTCCTACCACTATCATTACTAGCACTGGTAGTAGCAGTCGTTGTCGTTTTCGTTTTCGAATATCCCTGCTGTTTGAGACGTTGCAACACTTCTTCCACTTGTTGGGGAGGACTTCTTCTTCCTGTCAATCGAATTCCGTGTGCTCCAATGGATCGTGATTGCATGTAAGATCCCCAATGTCCTGGAACGTACAAGACTGTGACAATATTATTATTTGTATAATTCGCGGACAACGAAGATGGACAATGTCTATCGTTATTATTGATAACTGTCAGATTTCCAGTCGTTGTTGCTGCTGCTGTTGCTGCTGCAGCTGCAGATGCTGTTTGCGAGTGCAAATTTTCAAAATACACGTTGGTGATTCTTTGAAAATCATTACCTCCCTTCTTGTTGTTGTTGTTGTTGTTGTTGTTGTTGCTGCTGTCATTGTGAACCGCTTGGAACCAATCCTTCAACATGGCCTTGTGATGACTTCGTGGATCGCGTTCATCAATAAATTTGTAAAGGCCATATTTGGGATGCCGAATGGACGTTGGTATCGGAATCAATTGTCGACGACTGTAGGTCATGTTGCATTCCACAGCCGTGTGGAGTTCTTTTTGAAGAAAAAGACCAATGATGTAAATACTGCAGGCAATGACATGTAATAATATGAGAAAGACTATTATAATCGTTACAGTATGGTGAAACGATGATGTGGTACGGCTGCTGTTGATAGTATTCTGGTGTGTACTACTATTATTTGCAGTAGTGGCTCCCTGGACCTGGACTTCCCAAGAGTTGCTTCTGCTACCGAACGCCTCGTTGGATGGATTTCCGTCACTAGAAGGAGGAGTACTTACACTCGTACCATTCCTTCTTCGTCGGAGATTCGTGTCAGAGGAGCTACTAGAAGTAGAGTTCGTCATGAAGATGCTACAAGAGAGCTGCAGGTTTGTTTGATGGCCCCCTTCTGTGGTGATCCAAATGCCATAATATTATGATTATTATATTGTGATTCTTGTGTGGCGGTGAGTGGTGAACACCAAACACCAGCATGCATGGATGCCTGTGGAGGTTTGGTAGTGTCGTGACGGGGGATTTTGTCAAAACACCCGTGAAAATAAAGAAAATACAACATCCGAAAACCGAAGAAAAAAAAGAGCTTTCCATTATTATTTCCCACCAACCGCAACATCTGTCGTGTTGAACTTTGAACTTGTGTTCACGAAAGATACGTTTTTCTTTGGAATCAAATCCTTCTGTCAATATCACCCACACAACAGCAGTGTATGTCATATTGCACTGTGACAATGGTACCGAAAATACACATGAACTCGAAACGCTGTGTCGTCTTCTCTGCATTTTTGATATGCAGCTTGACATCAACCATTACTGGATGTTATGGACTCGCAGCATCATCATCATCAGCAGCAGCATCAGCAGCAACTCCCAACCTAAAGACCCTGGCTTCTGCCGTGTACAAGACCAAATTAAACTACCGTATCGCGGTTGGTAATAAGGAAACACCGTTTCAAATGAAAGATATGCACGTGGAACTCAGTAGCACCCTCAAAACACCACCAGGGGGCTCTTCACGAACGACAGGCATTCACGATGCTGCGCTGTTATCGTATCCATATTACATCAATGAGGATGGAGAACAATTCGTAGCATTAGAACGAGGTGGATGGGAACTTCAATGGTCCAAATCGAGTCCTCACGGATTTTTGGTCGTTAGTTTCGTTACACCCGAAACAGTCCAACGCAACAACAACAACAACAACAAGGATGCTGCGCAACTTACCAAGGGTCGATTTTTCATGTATCATCGAGTCTGGACACGAGAAAGCTTAACGTCGGAACGAGAACGTCGCAAATTAATTCAGTCAGAGGCTGCTAAATTATTAGACGACCGAGATTCCAACATTCGTGACATTACAGATAACGATCACAAATCCAATTTGGACAAGGTCGTGTCCTACGCCAGAGCGGCGAAATCTATGAACGAGTACCGAACATCTGGAATGAAAGAAGCCGTGTATATTCCACTCTATGACAACCAAGTCTTGGAATTGACGAACGATTGCATCGTATCAACACGAGGATTGATTTACAAGGACGTTACTACGACGCGACGGACTCCTCCGGCATATCTGGGAGAATCGCGGGTTGACTTTTTGGACTCCTGATTATAGTAGTAGGAAGTAGGTAGTAGTAGTAGTACGAATAAAGAAGGGAGAACAACAAGGTTCAGCAGATTCTTGGAGACTAGATTTTGTTTGTGTGTTTGTGTGTTTGTGTGCAACTTATAGTTTCCTTTCTCGCTTGCTACCAGTCTTCGTCGGTGCTTGAATTGGCTTCGTTTTATTACTTGTTGCTCTACTCGAGTAGTACGCGTGCTTTCCTATCCAACTACTCCTGCTACTACTAGCTACTACTCGAGTAGTAGTATTGGATACAGTTAGCACTACTACTACTAGTAGCAACAGTTGTTAAGGTCAAGAATAGAAAACCTACTAACTGGTACTACTATTACCTGGTACGAGACAGGGTTTTCGTTTTCATCTCAGCACAGAGAAAGTATGCCCGGGTGTAAAATAAATTTACCGCCCAAATTTTCTTTGCAGGCTCGAAACTCGCACGCAGACGGAATCATCATCATACAGTATCTGTTGTGACAAGGCAATGACAAAAACCCAAAACTCTGGTTGAAAAAAAATAAATAAAAAAAAAATATTAAACTTTTCGAGATATAACACCATCATTATAGTCTTTGAACAACACATTTCGACTTTCGACGAATAAAAAAATAAAAATGGCAGAGCCAGACGTAGTTGTAGTGGCAGCAGCCACAAAAAAGACGACGACAACGACCACATCATCATCATCATCATCATCAAGTTCTACTACTCTTACGCAATCAAGAAAAGTAAAAGTAGAAGTGTGGGTGTGTGATGTATGCCAGGTAGAAAAATTTCAAGACTATGATGCCGCATGTCAACACGAAGAGATTTGTAAGAAACGCAAATTAAATGCCGACACGAAAAACCAACATTGTGGTGACAAGAAGGACAAAATCAGCAACAATTGCAACACCAAGAACAAGTTACATCCTTTCTTTGTCAAGCCAGTCAAGACTACTACCGCTGGAGGAGCTATGAAGCGACCAAAAACCATTCAAAACGCACACGACGAAAATACAAATAATAAGAATAATACTTCTACAAGTGAAACGACAAAAAATACATCGCATTCGAATCAACAGCAGCAATCAAAAGAAAATGTCTTTCAGAATGGTATTCCCCATCAATGTCAACAAAAAGCATGCGACGCACCTACTACTGCTGGTGCTGTTGTTGTTGTAGCGCATCCATTTTTCAGTAAAGCCAAAAAAAAGAAAATAAATTGCGATCATGATGATCATGATGATGTCCAGATAGTGGGTGTCGTCAAATCCAAAAACGAAACCAAGAGAAAAAAACTTAAAAAGTCAACTACCACCATCACCAGCACCAGCAGCAGCAGCAGCAATAAATTAGCTGCTACTGCTAGTAGCACTGATCCGCTGACGTTGCTTTTTTTTGAAGGATCATCCAAACATACCAAAGCCGATACTAAAAAACTCATGACCGAGCAAGTAACGGCCGAATTCCAAGCCAAGCGACGATTGCAACGGGAACAAGAACGAGAGCGTCAACGAAAACGACAAGAATTATTTCATGCGACAAAATCCAACAGCAACAAAGTATCAGAGACTACTGCTACTGCTACTGCTATTTCGAGTGATCAACAGCAAGAACAAGAACAACAGCAAGAACAATTCCGATGTACTTGTCCTCAATTTCCTGTTCCCAATTATTGGAATTACCAGGATACAACTCTATCCTTGCCGAAACGAAGTTATACATGGGTCCGGGAAGAAGAATTAAATCAAGCACAAAAAATCTTACGAAAGACTCTGCCATATCCGGGGAAACCAGTCCTCTCGTTCACTGCGGATGAAGCAACGGAATTTTTGTACAATGATTCAAGCACAATGATGAAAGATCATAATCCCAATAGTAATATCATTTTGCATTCCAGTACACTGCAAACAGAATTTTCCAAAGTTCTTTTGCCACCTACAAACTGTGAGCAACGACAAGAACAGACAAGACGAAAAGAATTGTGGGTAAACAAGTACCCCTTGACGATGGATACAATTTGTGGTGCTACCAATCGGCAGGTAGCCAACACTCTCGTCGAGTTTGTGCAAGAGTGGATGATGGAACGTCAAAAGTCCAACGCACGTGCGACCGAACGACATGTCGCCCTTCAGGCTGTAAAGCGGAATAAAAAGGTAGCGTCCAAACAAACAAAGTACAAAAATGATGATGATGACATGTGGACCGATATAGACTCGGACGATGAAGAGCACAAACTTCCCAGTGTTTGTCTCTTGGAGGGGCCTGTAGGGACTGGAAAAACGAGTTTGGTCTACGCCGTAGCTCAACACTGTGATTGTCAAGTCCTGGAATTGAATACTTCCGACAAGCGTGGGAGTACCGATCTCCGTAGGACACTCCAAGAGGCCACGCAAAGTCATTCGTCTCTGGATATGCTGAAAAAGCAACAAGCGAGTCTCTTTTCGAAACACGAAGAGCTCGTCGACAGTGATGACGATGGCGACATTGATAGTATTGATGATTTAAAGAAGAAGAAGAAAAAGGGAAGCACACTGTCCATTATTCTAATTGACGAAGGTAGGATCTGGTCATTTTGTTACTGTGGTCAATTGCAGCAGATGTTTTGATGCACATTCTCTTCTAACGCAACTTGAAACTATAATACAGTGGACAACATTTTCGAGTCGCAGGGTGATACAGCTTTCTGGTCGGCTCTGAACGATCTGACTCGGAAAGCCAGATGTCCGGTCTTTTTGACGTCCAATATTTATCCACGAAATCTCACGTCGGCATCTCTCCGATTTCGTCACGTAAAAACCGCACTGCCTTCGGCTTTAGAGTGCGCACAACACATGAAACGTATCATGGAGAAGGAAGGAATACGGACACGACACGCTACTGATGGGAAGGGATTTGAGGACTTGCAAACACTAATGGAGCTGTGTGGATTCGACAATAGACGCATCTTGCACGAAATGCAACTCTTTGCTTCTTCCGAAGAGTCTCCTCTTGCGACTGCCTGTCAAATTGAAACGGTAGAAGATGCTTCGATCGGTACTTTGGAGACTTCTAAACATGCATTTATGCCATGCCGTGTTTCCTTCGAGAGTGTTTCACCAGCGATGGTGGCTTCTTCTTCCTATTCGGTACTGAAGGTCCAGGGCAAGGGCTTTCGGTCTCTACAAAATGCTTCTCTGGGTAGCGACGACACTAACGCAGAGGAGGTGGAAGTGTTTGTTGGCGACCAGCTCTGCCCTCTCGCTAAAATCGTTGATAATGAAACGATATTGGTGATATGTCCTCCATGCTCTCCTCCTGGGTATGTAGACGCTGTCATGGGTTGGCGAAAAACAAACTCGCCCATTGGACGACGATCAAGTTTGGATGCTCAAATCGCAAGATTGTCCTTGCGCCCTACCATTGCAGCTCCACCGCTTTCATCTATTGTGTCGCACACATTGTGGGATGGCACTGTCATTTCCGCCGCCACTGCTTGCAATGTAGAGTATTCCTTTCCGGAGACTCCGCCATGCCGCATAGCAATCGCGTCACGTAGTGATGACGAAGTCGATGAGGGAATTGGTGAGTGTGAATTTGGAGAAGGGGAAGTCTTCATCCAAACGGGATGGGACGATCTAAAAAGCGCATTTCTAGCAAAGAAAAAACCTGCCGGAGCACCTTACGTTGATACCTTGGATGGGACAAGCTTCGAAAAGGCCCGCCAGCTATTTGACAGGGAATTAGAATATCTTCAATCCTCTTCTCGAAAAAGTCATGCATTACTGAAGGACAAGTCAAGCGGCCCCAAGGTGGAGCATGAGGTGTCAAAATCCTTAGAGAGACTTGCGGCGGATCTTCAAATGACGAGTGACGCAAGTCTTTTGGAAAGTTTTGCAGGACTTCCATTTCTTGCTGGTTCGTCGCCGGGGTTTGGCTATCGCTTTACGCCTGAAGGGTCTTCGTCGAATCTCAGTAGGCACGGGAACTCGACTCAGTAAGTTTTTCAATTTTGAGCCCAGTTTTGTTTGTGCTTTTTGCTGACGTGAGTATGTTTTACAATCATCACTGTTCAACTACAATACAGATGCGGCGAGGAAAAGCTTATATCGCTGGGATGGAAAGACACTGCTGCCTTTTATGGGGACAGTGAGGCGTTTTTTTCGCAATTTGTGAGCGCTAGGGAGCGCAAACTTTTGCACGTGGCTGATGTTTTGGGCCGTCGCATTCTTTCCTCGGAAGAAGACAATGTTGTTTTGCCGACAGCCGAGAAGGAGGAAGAAACCGAGGCTGCATACGATCTTACCATGTGGTCGCCGTCAGACTCAACTGTTTCTGAGGAAGACTTTTTGCTTCACAGACCGACCCCCGTGCCGCTTTTGGCACTGCCGGACATTCTGCTTTGTTCCCGACAACGAATGAATTCTTCTTCGGACGCTACTTATTGGGACCAAGCCATTTTGGATCACCGCCGGGACGCTCGTGCAGACGAACAAGTTGCCCTGGTTGACAAAATCGTTAGCGCCGACGCAGGACCCAAAATGTTTTGTCGTGGCCTTCACCGCTTTAGTCCTGCCTTTTTGCCAAACGAATTTGATGACACCTTGTTTTTGGACTACATGCCAATTTGGCGCAACATGGCCGTCCACGAACGAGCTGCTAGTAGCATTGATCCGGATGGCGATACATCTGGAAGCTGTCGACGTCGGGCTACACGCAACGCCTCCAAGAAGGGCCGAAGCCATTACTTTGAAACTCTCAACCATGTGGCATTTCGTTGGGACGATGAACAAACAGCTGCCCAAATTGGAAAAAGGTTGGCGGGCTGTTGGTTACAATACCAAAGCTGAAAGGATTTGAGCTGCTTTGTAGCTAGAAGAGGTAGCTGAACAATAGTCCTGGTAATTATTGTCCCTCTTGAGCGTGCATTCGAATATTAATTTTTGTTTTTCATTAGACTAGACTACTACTAGTACTCGAGCTAGAGTAGTACTACTAGCTAGACTAGCTAGTACTTATCCAAACACATCATCATATTCGAGAAAGTCCCTCCTAACCTTAGTCAACTTCGTTGAGAATTCCTGGGCGAAGAGGCACACAAGGAAATTAGGCTCCCCAAATTGATTAAGGAAAAACAAATGGGAATTCGGGGGGAGATTAGGGGGCCTTCTCTCTTCGGAGACTGAGTTAGAGGCAGAGAAGGCAAAGATTAACAGCCAGAGCATAAACAACAACAAGCAGCGAAGGACTCGCTTCTTCTCTGTAGTAGTGTTGCTCTGGATAATCCTGTCCTGTTCATTAACAGTAGAAGTATCCATAGAATTAACGATGAAGATGATATTCATGAGATCCTCTTTGGCACAGACCGCTGCCAAAAGAGTCGGCAACCGTCTTTCCGGAGCCACTCGGTCCATGTCAGCCGATCCTAAAGTATTGGCCGGTAGTGGGTAAGCGCTCATCCCTTTGGAAAGAAGAATTGACAACTTTGTGATTGATTATACACGTTGCTGGAACTGTGTTTAGCTTAACTTCTTTTTATAGAGTAAATTTTGGATTAACTGTCAATCTGTTTCACTAACTGTGCCTTACCTACCTTTCACGCTGTAAACACTACAGAGTATTTCAAGGCCTAACCGATCAAGACCGAATCTTTACCAACTTGTACGGTGAACAAGATTGGCGATTGAAGGATGCCAAGAAGCGAGGAGACTGGGATATGACCAAGGAGATCATGTCCATGGGTCCTGATTGGATCGTCCAAGAAATCAAGGATTCAGGATTGCGCGGAAGAGGAGGTGCCGGTTTCCCCTCGGGTCTCAAGTGGAGTTTCATGCCCAAGGAAACCGACGGCCGACCCTCTTTCTTGGTCGTGAACGCCGATGAAAGCGAACCTGGAACCTGTAAGGACCGCGAAATTATGCGGAAGGACCCTCACAAGCTTGTTGAAGGATGTTTGCTGGCCGGATTTGCGATGCGAGCCCGTGCTGCGTACATTTACATCCGTGGAGAATACTTCAACGAAGCCGTTATTCTCGATGAAGCTATCCACGAGGCCTACGCGGCAGGTCTTCTCGGAAAGAATGCCGCCGGATCCGGTTACGACTACGATATCTACCTCCACCGTGGTGCAGGTGCCTACATTTGTGGTGAAGAAACTGCTTTGATTGAGAGTTTGGAGGGCAAGCAGGGTAAGCCTCGTCTCAAGCCTCCATTTCCAGCTGGTGTTGGTCTCTTCGGTTGCCCTTCCACTGTGACCAACGTAGAAACCGTCGCCGTTTCTCCTACTATTTTGCGACGCGGAGCATCCTGGTTTGCTGGTTTTGGAAATGAAAACAACCGAGGCACCAAATTGTTTGCCATCTCCGGGCACGTCAAAAACCCCATGGTAGTGGAAGAATCCATGTCTATTCCTTTACAGGAACTCATCGAGAAGCACTGCCGAGGCATGCGCAACGGTTGGGATTCTCTCCAAGCCTGCATTCCCGGTGGATCGTCTGTACCTGTCCTGAACAAGGCACTCTGTGACGAAGCCTTGATGGAGTTTGATGATTTGCGAGCAAAGGGATCTGGTTTGGGTACCGCTGCTGTGACCATGTTCGATAACTCTGTCGACATGGTGGCTGCCATTCGCCGTCTCTCCCATTTCTACAAGCACGAGTCTTGTGGGCAGTGTACTCCTTGCCGTGAAGGTACCGGCTGGTTGGAAGATGTGCTTGTGCGCATGGAAAAGGGTGATGCCGATAAGCGAGAGATTCCAATGTTGGAAGAAATTTCGCGTCAAATTGAAGGACATACCATTTGCGCTCTTGGTGATGCAGCTGCTTGGCCTGTGCAAGGTCTTGTGCGTCATTTCAAGAAGGATATTGAAGATCGAATCGACAATCCCGAGGGTTATGACTACGAAGCCGCCTTTCAAAAGTCGTGGAGTGGAGATCCGTTCGCCAACGAAACTTGGGTCAAGGAACACGGTGATGGAAGAACTTATGCCACTGCTTCATAAAGAGTGTTGGATCTTATCAAACCAGTTGTACCCCTGCTTTCTGGAAACACATTATTCATCAACTTCTTTAAAAACGCTCAATTTCGATTTCGTGTAGTTAGCGTTAGAGTGCTCAATAGAATTATCGAGCGAACGCTACCGCGTTCTCTCGACTATGCCAGCTCTCTAGGGCTACGTTTGGCTAGGTAGGGTGGTTTGGAGAAACTCGGCAATTTACTAGGGCCGACCTTTTCTCCGTTCCGAGGCGCCCGGGTGAGAGGGCAGACCGCTAGGGTTGCTCTCACACTCGGGTAGCCAATC
>Ga0210036_1002968_pt1 | contig 17261 bp, 8 predicted proteins | sample CryGeymeta201515_FD_185469 | JGI IMG/M metagenome (GOLD analysis project Ga0210036, IMG submission 185469) | Groundwater microbial communities from Crystal Geyser aquifers in Utah, USA - Crystal Geyser metaG 2015-15 (SPAdes) (version 2) | ecosystem: Environmental > Aquatic > Deep subsurface >...
ACCCGGGCGCCTCGGAACGGAGAAAAGGTCGGCCCTAGTAAATTGCCGAGTTTCTCCAAACCACCCTACCTAGCCAAACGTAGCCCTAAAGAGCTGGCATAGTCGAGAGAACGCGGTAGCGTTCGCTCGGGTAAAAAGGAATTCGAATAGCCTAAACCCTAAATTCAAATTATCAGTGTTCGCAAGAACTGATCTTACACTCGATTGATACTAACAAATATTTAATGAACAACAATCGCACTATTCCGAATTCCGAGTAGATAGCGACAGCCATCAGAATTTTAAATCAGCAGTATAATACACATTACTCCAACGAAAGACCAAGTAGGTGCATGCTGCAACGCTGCACTGCTGCTGCTCCCAGGTCTCCGGTCAACGGTCTTGCGGACGCGCACACTAAAGCGAACAAACGATGGCTGGTCGCCCACCCAAGCTACCTGTAACGCAAACACATTGTTTCGTCTCCCCGCTGCTTGAATCGTGTATGTCAGAGCACCCGACTGAATCATCTTGTCCATGGTGGCTCGGAACTCGGAAATAATGGACTGGGACAACGATGGAGTCAAACACTGGTCGGGGCGACACTCTTGGTAGAGCAAGATTTGGAGTTCCACATCAATGGCTTTGTCATTCGAAGAAGCACTATCAGTCAAAGATACTATATTCACTACGTTGTCAGTGTTCAAAGTTCCCATAAAAGCCTTAACAATGCCATCATGTAAAGCCTTCGAGAATCTCTGCGACTCGGCAGCATGAATTTCTGCTGTGCTCACATTACGGACAACAATGGAGGTTTGAAAACTCACTTCCACAATATTGAGTATGCCTTCGCTGGGACTCGATGATGGAGCAAATGATGAGAAACCATCGTGTGATCTGTTTTCAGTTGTAGGAACTGCTGTTGGCCAGCTACTTGGGGAAGCAGAATGTGCATTTTCAATTGGTGGTCTCGTGGAGGAGAAACTTAAACTTGTCGATGGAGACAAGGAAGGATCTTGACTAGGATAAGTTGACGGTGAAGTGAGAAAGGAAGGAGACGATGAAGGCTGCACCGAAGGATTGAGTGAAGGATAAACAGTCAACGGAGTGGTGGACAGCATAGATGGCATTTGCGTAGGACTGGACGTAGGTGCGTCCCCATTTTTGCACAGTGGCAGTAAACAATCACGGTTCTCTTCGTGACTCATATCTTCCAGCAACCAACAAAATTCTGTCGAGAGTTGATCTTTCGCTTGCCATTCTAGATCATTCTCACCGCCAATATCCGGCACCAAACACGCTTTGAGTGCCTCTGTAGAAAGGCGATTGAGACAAAAAAATCCTCCCGTATCGCTGTATCCTGGAGGATAACATGTTTGTCGAGAATTTTTGATAGGTGTCACCAAACCAAGCTGAGAGGGCGGCGTAGTCATGGCAAATTGAATCATGCACGACAAGAAGAGTTTCTTCTGATCATAGGAAGTGGACAGTGTGTTGCCTCCTCCAGATTTTGTAACAGTTGTCGGTTTCGGAAGATCGATATCCGCACACGCCTGCATCCAATTGGCTTCTATGGTTTGAAACAAATCAGCACTGTTGCAGAGCCGCAGAGAGCACGCGGAACGGTAGGTCAAGACGGACATGATAATCTCTCTCTCGTTGGAATAGTCCTCGTCCTCCGGACAGCCAACGTCAGCTAAAGCAAGTACGTAGCTCACGTAGGGATCGGTAAAGATGCAGCTGTTTCCGAATTCGTTTCCAGGAAACAAATTCGCGTAAACATTGGTCATGAAGCAAGATTTGCTTGGATGGAGAGCGGCGGGAGGTAATTGGATATTGGCACACGTAGCTAAGTAGGATAAGACGACCCGTGGTTCCATTTCGCGAACTTTTGTATAGTCTCCTACGAGGGGATTGTTTAAAACAAAATCGAGCGTCATTGGGGTAGTATCAGCTACAATGGGAGCGGCTACAAACGCTAAAAGTTGAAATCCTAGCGATGCGAGCTTGGGAACGATCATGATGCTTGCTTGCGTTTACTTGTACTTGAGAAGTTAAATTTTTGTCTGAATGATCCTGAAAATCGCGGTTTTGTCAATCAACTTCAGAAGAAGGTTTGAGAATGATGAGGCGTGGGATAATATCGTGGAAATGAAGTCGTTTCTGCCGCCCTTCAAGTAGTAGTCTAGGATTATCCTTAAATTTTAACCTTAAATTAGAACTTGGGGTTAAAATCTCAAGTATGACAATCAGTTTGGAGAAGCGACCGTCACACAAGCGAATTTGCCAGAGTATCCTTTCCTGCAAGGTGAGCCAAACGGTCGTATGTAGGATAAGTACTGAGAATCCAATTACGCTCACATTTTGAAAGGATACGTCGGCAATTTCCAATCAATTTTGTCTTCTGCCACATCATTATTGGCAGTTTTGACCACCTCTGAATACTTGTACACGCGACAAGTGCATGAGTAGCAACCAAAGAATAAAGATCCTACTCTACATTCTCCCGCAACGAACATTACTAATGAAGCTTTATCATTCTAAATAATTGAAAATATATCTTTGTTGTGTAGCCTGGCCTCTGTTGCTTGCATTGCACACTTCAACTTCCAGAATAACTATAACAATCCAACTACATAACCTCAAAAATGGGAAAAGGAGGTGAAGCCGCTGTCCTGAGACAGAGAAAGACTGTCGGAGACGATGCTGCTACCAAGACCAAATTCACTCTGGCTGAGGTCAGCAAGCACCGCACGCCCGAGGATGCCTGGGTTATATTCGAAAACAAAGTCTACGATGTGAGTGACTGGTACGAACATCCCGGAGGCGCCGTTATCTTTACGCATGCTGGAGATGATATGACCGACATATTCACCGCCTTCCACGCGCCAGGATCTCGCAACATGATGAAGAAATTTTACATTGGTGATTTGTCCAACGAATCCGTCACCAAGGATCAACACCAGCTGGACTTTGAAAAGGGCTACCGGGATCTACGATCCAAGCTAATGGTCTTGGGTCTATTTAAATCTTCGAAGCTATTTTACGCTTGGAAGTACATTACCAACATCGCCATTTGGTCCACGGGCATGTACTTGAACTATGTCTCGGACAATACTCTCGTGCACATCCTTTCGGCTTTCTGCATGGCCCTCTTTATGCAACAGTGTGGATGGTTGGCCCACGACCATCTTCACCACCAAGTTTTTAAAAACCGCCGTTACGGAGACCTCGGAGGTTTGTTCTGGGGAGGCGTTGCCCAAGGCTTCTCTATCCAATGGTGGAAGAACAAGCACAATGGACACCACGCCGTTACCAATCTCCACTCCTCTTCGGCTCTGGCCCAAGACGGTGATCCCGACATTGATACCATGCCTTTGCTCGCCTGGTCCCTCAAGCAAGCACAATCTTACCGTGAACTGGCCAAGGATGGAGGCGATTCTGCTTCTGTCAAGTTCTTTATCAAATACCAAGCCTGGTTGTATGCTCCTATCCTTCTTTTGGCTCGTTTGTCTTGGATGAGAGAATCATTCAAGGTTGCGTTTGGACTTGGGGCTGCCTCGGCAAATGCCAAGACAGAGATGGATCGCAAGGGCCTTGAATTCCCCATTATGGAAAAGGTTGTCCTCGTGATCCACTACGCTTGGGCTTTGGCAGTGAGCACTGGATACGGACGCTTCTCCATTGCCTACTCCATGGCTTACTTTTTGATCATGACTTGTTCTTGTGGATTCCTCCTAGGTCTTGTCTTTGGTTTGGGACACAATGGCATGGCTACCTATGATGCGGATGCCCGGCCTGATTTCTGGAAGCTTCAAGTCACTACTTCACGGAATATCATTGGAGGGCACGGAGTTCCCAAATTTGTTGTTGACTGGTTGTGCGGTGGACTCCAATATCAGGTGGAGCACCATCTCTTCCCTACTCTGCCACGAGACAGCTTGCCGAAGGCTCACGAGTATGTTGTATCCTTTTGCAAGGAATGGGATGTCAGCTTTCACGAAGTCGATATGTGGGATGGAACAATTGAGGTTATTCAACATTTGGCCAAGGTTTCCGATCAATTCGTTATCGATTTCGTTTTAGACGGGCCAACCATGTAAATTGACTAGTGCCAACTCTAAATTCTATCACAACCTTTCTCGAATTCTTCTAAACAAGCTCATTACAAATACTAAAACTGATGTCAAGACAACTGATCGCATTATTTGAGGGATCTATTTACCTCTAGAATTTTTAATTTACATTGATTGCCTAGGAGAGTTCTCTAGTGGTAGTACTACCTAAGTAGTAGCTAGTAGTAGACTAGTAGCTACTACTAGTACTACTACTACCGTACTCCTCCTCTAATAGAGCTACTACTAGTACCAGCCCGAGCCAGTAGAGTAGTCTAGTAGAGAGGAGGAGGAGAAAATGAGAGTTATTTTCAACTTTGTTAAGGCTACGGATACATACATATTTTTCGGTCATGATCGCTGGAGGGCCAAGCATAGCGTAAAAAGCTAGTGTGGAGACTACTTGAATATTAGAGTAAATATTGAATATTATGACTAGAGTAGGAGACTAGTGGTGTGTGTGTATAGGAAGCAGGCACAGGCACACGACCTAATAGAGTAAGACCTAACTCCTGAGTCCTATGGCAGTCCACCTGGGCTTAATTTGATAGCCTGACCAGCATACGATACGACCCCCCTCGTTCTACGTTATCTTTGGTGGTGGTCTAGCGAAAGAGTAATTAATAACATAGAAATATATTTCTGCATTTCTGCAACTCTTGGCAGCAACAAACTTCCCAAGGAAAGCGGGTTATGCGAACCAATATCTTGTAAAGATAGCTGCTCTATTAATTATAGTAGGGATCGTAAAAAGATTTTAAATATCTTCGCTCCGATTGTATTATATTATTGGTATTGGTATTATACTATTTAGATTTTCAAAAGGGATCTTGCAGGCCATGTCGGAAGACACAGATGCAAATACCAGTGCCGCCTACGAAGCGACCAGGGCCTGGATGGAGCAATCCCCCCCTGGATTCATTGAGCCAAGGGTTGTACCTTCTGTTGTGAAACTGAGGGATATCATAACAGAGCCTATTGGAGAGCACGAGGAAGTGGCCTCCCTCTACTCTCCTGGGAAAGGCAAAAAGTTGCTCAACACTGCCTTGCAAGAGTTGGGTCGGCTGGAAAAGGTAGAAGCGGAGTTAATGTTTGACAGTCCATTGACAGCTCCTTTAACTCAAATCGCAACAAATCAGGCCGCATTTTCTCCTCAGCAAGCTCTGGCGCAGATGCAGGTCTGTGCCTCAGCTTCCCCCCGCAAAGTGTGCCAGTATCCCTTTAAGAAAAATGATATTGTTTGGATGTGTAGAACCTGCCAGGCGGATGACACCTGTGCTCTCTGTCATGACTGTTTCAGTAACTCCAACCATGAGGGACACGATGTGGCTTTTTATCATGCTCAGGAGGGAGGATGCTGCGATTGTGGAGATGCGGAGGCATGGGACCCCAAAGGTTTTTGTCCGAAGCATGGAGAAGCGGCCCAACCGCCACGGCGAGCTGTTTGCCAATATCCTTTTAAAAAAAATGATATTGTTTGGATGTGCCGGACATGCCAAACAGACGATACATGCGCTATGTGTCATGAATGCTACAATAATTCGAACCATGAAGGGCACGATGTACAATTCTTTCATGCCCAGGAAGGTGGCTGTTGTGATTGCGGAGACCCCGAAGCATGGGATCCAAAAGGATTTTGTCCCAATCATGGGCCTCTTGGGGAGGATTACCAACATCAGCAACATCGTATTGAAGATTTACTAGCGCCTGGTCTGATTCCACGCGTGAGGGGGGCAATTCCTGCTATTATGGACTGGATGATCCAACGTGTTGTTACAACCGCACAGGAGTCCTCACAGCGAACGCAGCTTGCCTTGGAGGAAGCAGAAGCCTGTCTTGGCGCACTAGGTAAAGACGGGCATGGGATATATGTTGTCTTACAGGCTGACGACGTCCACAGCACAATTGAATTTGCTGACGGCATGCGACACTTTTTTGGGTCGTCAATATATTTAGACGATGCTCTCGTTCGAAGACTAGCACAAGCATTGAATACTCTTGGTCAGCTCGTGGTTTGGGGAACTACGGAAATTGCCACAGAGCTTGGTAGGAATCAAGTGCAAAAATGGTTGAGCGGGGATACAAGTGTGCATTCGGCTCTTACGTCTATACTTGTACAGCGAGTAACTGATCTGAAACGATCTGGTTTCAACTGTAAAATCATGACACTGAAAGAACTACAACAAGAACAGCAAGCAATTGCTGTGATTCAATGGATGTCGGCCTTGGCGTTTAGTTGCGATCCTCTCTGTCAGACGGTGGCGGACTACATCCATCCGGAGAAGCATCTTGAGCCACTTCTCAAAGCAGATTTTTTGTTGTCGTCTCGGTTTACAAAAGGGTGGTATTCTCTGTTGCTAACGCTGTTAGCGGTTCCTGCTTTCAAGTCAAAACTTGGCGCAGCATATTGCGAAACATACGGGAAGCTCACAGAAGCTTGTGCAATGGGTAGGGGTGTCCTGGAACGCAGTGCATACACATTGTCTGTGCAATTCCTCAACCGAGATACATACGTGTTGGATCTTGTCTCCAATCGTGATCTCTTGTCGAGGCTGGGGAAGGCATTACTGGCTACGTTGCGCGCGGCAACCTCCTCTAGAACAGGGCGTCTCGACTGCAACCATGTAGTACTCGCTCATCGCAGATACTCGCCGTGCATATCTGATCTAAATTACGTCATCAACGTCAAAGGAATGAGACGACTTACCACATGCAAAGAAGGCTCCTTTATGAATGATATGGTGGAAGGAATGAGCCTAACTCAGTGTATTGATGAACACACGTGGCGTCATTGGGATCTTGGACACGTTGAAGACGAAGATACTGGCTGGTACGGAGCATTCAACCTTTGCATTACGCTCGGTGGCCTCTTTGAACGTATTTTAGCGTTTGAGGACGACGATGCATCTCCCGTCATGAATTCGGCCTCTCCGCTCTCAAAAAACCTTCAAACCTGTTTGGAGCTGAGTGAGCAAGTACTAATGGATGGCCTTGCACCCTGGCAAGCGCAGGCTGCCAGGTCGTTCTTTTCCACGCCTTACTCAAGCGCCGTGGATCCACATAGGCGAAGACCCAAGTGCTTACCGTTTTCAACCGTAGCAGCTAAACGTGGATGCACCTCAGCCTTTCAGCAACTTGCAGTTGGACAGATGACGCCCTTCAGCTTGCACATCCCATTGCACAGACTGTTCGCGGGCTGCATACGAGAGATTTGCTTGCGACCAGATGAAACTGGTGTTGTTGCCTTGTTGAGACGGCTTACTGCGAATGTCGCTAAACCAGTCCTCGATGACGCATTCGAGGGTCTTTTGGAGTATCCTGTCATGGTGATGTCTCGAGCAGCACAGGTGCGTGCTGGGTTGTGGCGAAGGAATGGTCCAGGTCTGAACGAACAAGTTATCAAATATTCGGACCCTACTTTTTGCAGATCCATGAGAGATTCGGACTTGTTGTTGACGCAATTTGCTCTCTTGCGGCATACTGCGACCCAAAGCCCAGTCATGTCTGACAGTGTCTCGAAATTCGTTCATCTCCTACTTCATCGCCTCGGCCTTTTTGATTTTGTGGGATTGGGTGAGGCCCCTAGCGCCGACTATGATACATATGAAGCGGAAACTGCACAAGGATTGTATCCGTGCGAATCGGGAGAGGAAAATAGTAGCAAAGCTGGCTTGGTGCTTCCTTGGACATACACTCCCGCAAGAGATGCCGCAGATTGCAGGGTCTTGTTGGAAGAGTTCTTGTACATACTCATCATATTCCTAACAGAGCTACCCCCACCTGCCCCGAAGAACAACGAAGATCATACAGAGCAAGCGAAAGCACGCCTGAGACGCGAAGTCATCCATCGACTCGCTGCTAGCCCCAAAACTCACAGCGAACTCGCAGATATACATTTAGTTCTCTCGTTCCGTGATAACGTTTTATTGAATGAGTTGGGTAAGACAATCAACCCAGATGACGCAACTGCTGCCATGCTTGGTCAGGTGTTGGGATGCGTGGCTGAAAGAAAGGCTAGTCGAAGTCGACTGGAACCGGACAAATTCGTCCTTTTGAAGCCTGAATGGAAATTCTACGACCCTACCTTTTTCCACATCAGCGTGGAGAGCCACCAAACTGCTGCCGAAAGTCGCCCAGTGCCTGCAAAAACATACAAAAGTAACCAAGAAATTTTCGGTGCCACAATGCCCTATGCGCCGTCAATGCCCACGGCTCACCCCCAATTTCAGAGACTTCGCCGAGACATCACAGCAGATGCTGCAATACTTGTTGTTGCTTTCAGGATATTGCATATGCACTGCAGAAGCACAAAAATGTCCAATATGCCAGATCTTCTCTTTGGTTCTCAAGCTTACGACGACGAGGCAAAGAGCGAAACATCACTGGCTCGGGCAGTTCATCTGTTGACTCTCGGCTGCTACGCTTGGGAAGATGCAGCTGAAGGAAACAGCGATTGGCTCCAAGAAGGTGGTGGATCGCCGGGTAGCATATTTTTCGGTAACAAAACATCCCCTACTGTGGTTCATTGGATAGAAGCGGCGCTTTTGAAAGATCCTTGTGAACTGCTCGATTGTAATTGGTATACTGGAGAAGATAACGCATTGCTGTTGCTTCGGCGTCTAGCAGTTGACGGAGGTGCACCCGGCGTCTTTGTTGCCCAAGATCCAGCTGTGCAGGCCGGAGCGGCGTGGATATGTGAATTCGCTGTGGCGCACTCTCCTGTGGCTGCAAATCTTATCTGCAGGAGAGAATCAGCTGACGCGAATGGCCTCGCGAACGAGTCCGAACTTGAGTGGCGAAATAGAATTGTGACAGAAACGGGGACGGAAAGAGTGAACGCTCAATCTTCAGCATTTGCGACCGTGGAGCAGACAGAGCTCTGGGGTATAAATGACTACAGTGTGCATACCAACGCAGAAACTGACTTTCAGAAGAGGAAACGTAAAGCAAAAGAGAAGGCGCTTGCTCGAATGAATGACCAAGCTGTCAAATTCGCGACTGCTATGGGAGTTGAAATATCGCAGGAAGGAGAGGAAGAAGCGAAAGAAGAAACAGCTTTTGAACGAAAAAAGCGCCTGGCCAAGGAAATGGCTTTGGCCAAGATTCACATGCAGGCATCAAAATTTGCGTCATCTGTTGGTTTGGAACTCACCGGCGAGCGCGCGGAAACTGATTTGGAGAAACGAAAACGCCTAGCGAAGGAGAGAGCGTTGGTGCGAATGAAAACGCAAGCTTCTAGATTTGCCATACTTAATAATATTGAACTCGGAGGCATTAATGCTGACCTTGTGGAAGTGAAGTCAGAACACCGCCAGCTCTCGTCGCACGAACCGTTACGGCAACGACCACAATGCATCATTTGCAGTGATGGCGATGCGGAGTGTTTTGTCGCTTTTGCACAGGCCAGTACAGTTATGAAGGGTGGAGGTGGACCTGCCGACACGGACGATTTTCGCATGGAAACCGCCCGGCGTTTTGTGGGAACCTTTGTAGCATTGTGCGGGCACGCTGTACACAGCGACTGCAGCGCCTCATATCTTGCCAAAGTGAAGCAAACGTTTGATCAAACCAGTGGAGATTATGGCGAATTCCGGTGTCCTCTTTGCCAACGACCAAGCAACTGTCTCGTGCCTTTTGTTGATGTTGAAAGAGACTGGATTGAAGCTCCTACTTGCCTTCCTGCAGTGAATTCAGCTGCGCCGTCATTCTCACTGCACTCCTTTTTGAATTTCACGTCTTGGTGGACGTCGCGGCAGAAGCCAAATTCGTTGTGGGATGGGCACGGGGCCTTTTACTCGGCTGATTCTTCGTCACCTTTGGCCGATTCACATGAGGAGGGCGATCTGATTTCTGGCAACGTTAGGATTGTTAAGGATTTGATGGAAACATTGTATGGACTATCTTATGAGGCCGATTCGAACCGTTTAGGCAGTGGGGGGATGCGACAAGATACTGGCGAATTTCGACATTACACCATAGAGAAGCACTTTTACAAGATGAGTGGCTCCGCTTGTTCAAGCTTTTGGCCTCCTTGGCTTGCACCTGGAGAACTTACCGAAAGAGAACGTTACTCGTTCTCAAGGGAGCATTATTTTGCTCAGATCTTAATGTCGATCCAGGCATTCACTTACAGTGTCTGTAGCGAAGCTTTCGAGGCGCGGCGAATCATCAGAGACAGAAGTGATGGGGGCGGTCAAGCTGTAGCTGCTGCAGCAGCTGCTGCTTCAGTCGATAAACTCAAACCTGTGTATTCAAAGTTTGGTATTTCCGGAACCGTGTGTGATGGACATGTTATACTTATGCCTCCACCGTCATCAACGGAAGACGAAGGCTCGCAGCCATTTAATGGCCGTTTGGGTCGCCTTCGTAATTTTGGACTCGTTGCTATGGCTGCAGCTGGGGCTGCCGGTCCAGACCTGGTTCAATTGACTTTTCCATTTCCAGTGAACGAAGGAAGCAAGTCGAAAACAGAAAAAGTAGCAAGAGCCCCGATTGCCAAACCCCTTCTGTTCGGTCACGTACTTACGCACACGGTAACCGCATTCTGCGCTTCCGCAGGAAGGGCCCTTGCACCCGACAGCTGGCGGCAGGTGTTGAAGGGCAAGATGGACGACATGCCAGTTGACGTCGACAAAGCCCGAGTAGATGTGGTTTCCGAGGATTGTGAGGGTTTTATGAAATTGGGATTGCTGGCCAGAACTGTGCAGGTTCTTTGCAAAGAGTTACACATCACTTTCCTCAACGCTGCTCCAGTTGTCAAGATCCTGGAAAGTGCAGAGTTTTCTGATTATCAAGGCGCTTCACAAATGGAACAGACTTGGTTGAAAACCTGTCGCATGCTACTGATAGTCGTCATCGGCAACAGTCAAATTGGAAACGTAAGTAAAGATGGTGCTGGTATAGTAGAAACCGTCAAAGGAAGCTTTAGGAAAGCATGCCTCGTTGCTGCTGGTGCTGCAGCTTCTTTTCTAGCTGATGCCGGTACTATTGTACAACTCCTCGTGCCGAGCATCATGGCTCGCTACGAAGGTGATTACAGCGATCCAGCACCTACAATCGACGACGACGACGACGACCAGGACGCAAGCATTCGATCATTAAATATGCTGCAGTCGCTGTTCAGGATGGAGTCTATTGAAGAGATGCTCAAGTCGGAGCTGGTCGTTCAAGTGGCGTCGAATTGGTTTTCTGAGGCCTGTGCGTACGCTAAGCGAGAACCTTCCCTGAGAAGCGAAGCAGGACTTCCACTGTTGATGTCGCCTTCTTTTCGTTCTTGGGATTGGCCGTTGGCATCTGTATGCGACTACAAAAGTGCTGAAGCCTTTAGGAAGAAGCAGGTTGTTTCTGGTGTCATCACAGGTAGTCCTACTCCTCCTAAGAAGACTTTTCCTCTATTGGGTGGATATAATTTTGATATCCAGAACGAGTTCATTTTTCGTCCTCGAATCAAATATTTGACGCATTCGTACATGGATCTGTATGCTCAAGTCGGAGCCCTCAAACCTGATGCCGATCGAACAGCCGTTTGTCTAATTTGCGGCAAAGCCTTGGATTCCTCTGGAATTGGCGAATGCACTGCTCATTCCTATTCATGTGGAGCTGGAGTTGGCATTTGCTTTCTGTTGCAAGAGTGCGTTGGCATTATCCTCCAAGGAGGCGAAGGTTCCTTTATCCATAGTATTTATGTCGACTCACATGGTATGTCTGCTGGCAGTCGAAAACGAAAACGAAAACGAAATATTTTGGTATTGTTTAACATATGCTTTGCTCAATCTGTTTTTTCTTTGATCCTTTGAATGTCATATTGCAGGCGAGACTCCTCGAGGTCGACCACTTTACTTGGATCCGAAACGATTTGAACATTTACGAGAAATATGGGGCAGTCACCAAGTGAGGCAGCAAGTGCTGGCAGAACGAGAGAGTACTCAACAAGGAGTTGTCACTGGTTTTTACTAACTACGATATACTCAGCAAACAGTTGTCTCTAGCATGATTGGAAGACATACTCTAGTACGTACTCCCTCAGGGAGTATGGTAGTAGCTTTGTCGTCTGTTGGACAATACGAACCCTTTTAATGATCCACATTTGCCGGGCGGGTTAACGTTAGAAGTGTCCAGTCCTACTACTACTACTAGTACTACTAGTAGTAGTAGGTCTGCTACTAGCTAGAGGAGCTGCTGCATGTAATAAGTACTTAGTACTTGGGTAGTAGTAGTTAGACTAGTAGAAGTAGTGTGCACATAAACGTGTTATGCGAAGTCACCGTCATGGAATACAGTTTAGCTTTTGGGGATTGGTTCGTGATAGAACCGTGGTAAACAACCATACACCTCCAAGCATAGCATACACAACTTGGAACCGAACATCGAACAACCACAACAATCAAAACTTTTTTTTTCACAAATCGAGCAACAGCATTCTAATAAAATTTACACCTTCCACATCCCGTTACACTGACCAGTCTAGGAGCACAACAAATAACATTCATTAGATCAAGACAGATAAAGCGGAACAGCTAGGTACTTCCATGAAATAGCAATTCGTCGAAAGCCAGACAAAGATGAACAACAATTTCAACTTTGTCGGTGAAGGATGGCAACAGCAAGGAGGCCAAACACTAGTGCCATTTAGTACATCCCAACAGCAGCAGCATTCGATGCAGTCGCGGACACACCTGCTGCCGCAACAAGGTCATACTGGTCAAGATGCTTCTGCTGATGGAGGCTCTGGAGGAATCTCTTTTCAATTGAACCAGCTTCACCGTCAACAGAATCTGCAGCAGCAGCAGCAGCAGCAGCAGCATCACCAACAACAACAGAATCAACACACGCATCAGCAGCTCCACCGCCAGATTCAGCAGCAGCAGCAGCAGCAGCAGCAGAAAAAGCCAAGCAACAACAGCAATTATCAATCGCAAATGCAATTCAACAGCAATTATAGCCAGCAACAGCAACAACAAAAGCAATTGCAGGAACAACCACAACAATTGCAGGAACAACAACAACAACAACAACCACAGACACCGTATAATCAGTTGCAGGCTCAACTCCAAGCTCAAGCGCGGCTCCAAGTGCAGCAACAGCAACACTTGCATCAGTGTCTTCAAACTCAGGCCCAACAAATCCAACAACTGACAGCTGGTATGGCATTGCCTCCGCCTCTGGGAGATCCAGCAGGATTGTTAGGACGTCCCACTCATCCGGCCAGGACTGTCATTGGTGGGGGGAAGAAGCGATTTCTGTCGGCAATTACAATGACTGGGACAAGTCTGGAGCCTAAAAAGAAGGATTCGTTTTCTGGCAACAATGTACAAGACACAGATGAAGGCCAGAATGATAACTCAATCAGTGTCGGCAACAAGCGCAAGGCTGATGATGACTCCCTTGTACCTCCGCAAAAAGTCAGTCGTCGACAACAGCCTCCCAAGACCAATATTACTAGGACTCGCTATTCCAATGATTTCAAGAGACGAGTCATTTACGAGATGGAGAACCCTGGTTACGGCACCGTGATGGAGATATCTACGCACTATGGCATTGCGGAACAAACTCTTCGGGACTGGATCAAAAACAAGGACAAAATATCGGAGGCGGTGCAACGACGGGGACATAGCAAGGCCAACCCGAAGAATCACTTGGAACGCGTTACGACGGCAATAATAGAGTACACGGATGGCAGGAAACTGCGTGGTACGACCATGACGGCTCGGATGATTGCGGACAAGGGACAAGAAATTAAGCATCAGCTGTTGGAACGGGATAATTTGGAACCATTTTTGAACAAAGCCGAACGCAAGGCCATTGAAAAATTTAGTGCCAGCTCGAGTTGGGGGAAGAAGTGGTGTCAAAAAATATCAAAAGAACCATTGCGCAAGACCACAGAAGTGCCACAGAATTTGGAGGGACTTTCCAAAGACGAGCTGGTACGCCTGTTGCGGTCAGTCACGACAGAACGGGAAGCGCTGCTCGCTTCGAAAAGAGATGGCATTATCAAAGATGGCACAGAAGAAGACGTGGACGGAGCTGTCACAGATGGATCCACACCTTATAGATCATTCAAGAGTAAAAACTCCCTGCCATTCATTCCACCACCACCCCGCGTCAAGCCAGCGGTCACCTACAAGGTCGATCAGGCCAAGGCGCGCATTGCTGAAAAACTAGCCTCCGGCATTAAGAAAAAGGGACACAACTGGAAGGGGCGACCATCGACTGAAATCACCGAGATAGTACCAACGCTTGAAAATGTTCGAGAGCTCATGGCAGGATACAAGGAAGTGAACAAAACAGCGCGCTCGTATCGATGGCAAATGAATGGGGACCAGATCGTCGAATGGCTAGGTTGTTCAAAGTATGTGCACCCTGTCAAGTTTGACGGAAAAGTTGTCTGCACAATCGGACAAACTGCTTCCGTGTATGCGTTTGCGGGATACGTTTCCATGCTGGCCAAGTACGAGCAGGGGACCAACACCTTAACTTTGACAGTCAAAACACGTACGGCGGGTACTGGTAATATTCCAGGAAGTGACGAGCCCGTATTCTTGTGTGACGAATGAGTGAGCGCTACCGTTACAGCAATAATGTGCTTCTAAAATTCTGCAGTTGCTATTTTTTGTTTCGGCTTGTTCGAACAATTATTGCAGAGTAGGCACAAAACTCCGAGCGTTGGGTTAATTCCTTACCAATATCAAGCTTAGCACAGTCATATTCAAATGAAGTTGAGATATCCATCCTCTGTGTGATGATTGATTTCACTTTCCTTCTCATGGCTGCCGTAGCCCGGCAATTTTCTCCTATCGGCTTTCTTGTCTGTCATTGTAATCACCGGCACCGTTATATCACTTGTCCTGTTATTTTTTGTAATGGGACCCAAGAACAAAGCGTCCAATCCAATAGCGAAAACAAAGCTCACAGCAGCAACAACAATGATTAGCCCAAGGTTTCTGTACATGTATTTCGCGCCGATACGTTCGTGAAACATCCCTCCGAAATATACTCCAGCCGTCATACCAAAGCCACGCAGAGTATAAACCATGCTCTTGGCCTGTTCTGCGTAGTCTTTATTGGGAACAATGGTCTCAACATAGTTGGGTACTGCTGCCAACGTCCCAGCGTATACAATACCGTGAAGTGGTTCCAGTAGCAAAATATACCAAATACCGGCACCTCCTTCCTCTTCTTCTCCCACAACGGTGTACGAAATGACTTTAGTCGCCAAGGCAAAGCCTGCCATAACCAGCATCATATTGCCGCCGCAACACTTAAAGAAAGATGAGACCAGAGGTAATTCCATCGAAATAGAAACGACAACAGAATATCCCATCAACAGAAAGGGGGCTCCAAGTTCACGCAAGTAGAGAAAAACCAGATTTTCCATGACTGCATGGGCTGCCGACAGCAGGACGTAAAAGAAAAGGAATGCGCAACCATAACAAGACGAGAACATGGCACACCAAACTTCAAAGTAAATTTTTCCAACTGGAATTCTTTCCATTGAAGTTCCCTCTGTGTTCTCGCGGGCAAGCTTCTCATGATTCCGTGCTGAAGCACCTTCTACTCTGTGCTGTGTTCGGGAATGCATCCTAGTTTCCTCACCATTCCCATTGTCGTCAGACACAATCGATGCCTCCTCCTGCTTTTCCTCGCAAGATTTTAGTGATGCTGTTCCCAGAGAGCTCACTTCCGACTCGTCAAAGTCATGCGAAGATTTACGCTGTTGATGTGGCAGAGGGTATGCCTTATCAGAATTTTGCTGCTCTCTATTCCAGTCAATCTTCGACTCAAATACATCCATTTCACCTTCTACAGATTCAAAATCACTGTCAGAGCGTGTAGTGTTAGTCATATCCATTGAAGTACGGGACGTTGTACTCTCGCTGCTGCCATCATTGTCTTGAGCCTTATCTGCATCATTGGGATCGGCTTTAATGGGGAACTTCCCTGATATTCTTTGACCTCCCTGTCCTTGACGAAGCTTGCTCTTTTCGTCAGCAATACTCTCATTAAGTGAACTGTACATATAGACCGTTGCAAGAGTGGTCACTGTACTGTATGCTGCCATAGGATAGGTACAATTGAAACCAAACCAATCCAAAGCACACGCCATGTATAAATTGGTAAACATCCAAGAAATCGCCCCGTATAGACGCTCGCAGGCAAAGTCCTCACTAGTATTGTTATTCGTCTTCACCAAATAATCAACGGTTATGCAATCCAAAACGGGAAAGATCAAAGCCAGGCCGAGGGTATACAGTCCTGCCAACATGATGTAAGCCATGTTACTTTCATATTCGAGAAAATACAGGATATACACTACTGTAGAGTACACAATACCAGTGCACAAAACCTTGGCTCTACCAGCTCCAGGTCTTTCACCATCAAGGACATTCACCACCTTTTTACCCCACGATCCAAACACCGTCATGACAAATTGTTGCAGGGCCATGGCTGTCCCCACTTCTTCGACCGAGAGGCCCAGGTGGCGGAGAAAAGGAGCAGAGAAACGACTTCCAGTGATACCGACCAAGGAATAAATGCTACTGTACAGCGCGCGTGGCCTACAGAAGGATGCAATGGGCATTACTGCTATAAAATTAAATTCGCAGTCTTCCTCAGAATCCGAGTGATCTTCTTCGTATTCGAACGAGACATCAGTATGTATATCATCCATTTGATAGTGGGCATCGGATTTGGGTCCTTCAACCCATTGCACCGGGGTTTCCTCCTTCTCCATGCTGGTCGTATTCCTTGCTTCGCTATTTAAAGGCCAAAGGAAACTAAGAGAATGGATCAAGAGGTGTAGAGATTAGACGAACATCTATGTTCGTAGATTATCTTCTGATTATCTGGCATACTGCTGAAATGCGATCATACTACAGTATCTTCCAGAACACCTGGCATGACTCAAAAGGAATCCCGAGCGAGTTATTTTCTAAACATCAGGGTGTGGTCAAATACCTTTTTAAAATTACTGACCAGACTTCGTTCAGCAGTCTCAATGACCTCACATTGATATTTTCGAACGTAAAAAGCTAGTGTGGAGACATAAAGAGTAAATATGAATATTATAACTAGAGTAAAGAGACTAGTGGTGTGTGTGTATAGGAAGCAGGCATAGGCACACGACCTAATAGAGTAAGACCTAACTCCTGAGTCCTATGGCAGTCCACC
>Ga0210036_1002978_pt1 | contig 17242 bp, 14 predicted proteins | sample CryGeymeta201515_FD_185469 | JGI IMG/M metagenome (GOLD analysis project Ga0210036, IMG submission 185469) | Groundwater microbial communities from Crystal Geyser aquifers in Utah, USA - Crystal Geyser metaG 2015-15 (SPAdes) (version 2) | ecosystem: Environmental > Aquatic > Deep subsurface >...
ACCCCGGGATTGTGTTTTTCCCCATCCCGGGGCAGTTTTGGAAATCCCGGGGTAGGGATATCCCTCGATTGGTGACAACATATTCTTTTGTTGACTTTCCGTACTCATGATTCAAGTACTCGTACTATATTCAGTTGTTGTGTAGCCCATTTCAAGACTTACAAACAGTTTATTTAATGTCAAGGACCATACAATCATGACAGCACGGCTTCCCATCTGCTCAGCGAAGTTAAGCATGATCTGGCTCCGTCGGTACTACAGTGAGGGAAAAACAAAAAATGTAATGCGTCCCTGTTGGTATCATAATGTTGAGAGAAGGAGAGAGTTATGATAAAGGAAGACAAGAGAGCGGGACATGGATCATGGATAGTCTCAAGCTGACTAGCTGCAAGTAATGCATAATAATACAAACATACGATCTATCGCTCTAATTTAGCACACATTTATTTAAATTGGAAGCACCCACGGATTTCTAGAAATGAAATAGTGCAGGACTCGAACATCAGATTTGTTCTGGATCAGCAGGTGTATCCACTTCTCTCGGATATCCTTCTTTCCTCTACTTGATTTACTACTAGAGCCGTCATTTTCTTCATTCATTTCTGGCTGCCGTCTCAAAAAGTAGTTTCGCTCCATTTGATTAAGTTTGAGAAAAAAGAGCAAATCCTGCTTCAAGGGCATGGTGTCGCGATTGATCATAAGGCGCCTTAAAACAAAATTGTCCTCTTTGAGCATCTTTGCAAATGGGTCCTGAAGGAGAGCTGCTGATCGTATTCCACGAGCATCCAATTTTAATTTGGACACTGCCGTGTCGTGGTTCTTTCCCCAGCATAACACCATGGATTCCAAGTTTTTGCGAACGTGTCGTCTATCCACCATCAAATCTAATTCCAATGTCTGGAGGGTCGTATTCTGCTGCAACCCAGCTCCTAGGAAAGCTCCGAAGTCATTGGATTGAATCCTTAGGAATAATGTGGTTAGTGAGGCATTTCGTTCCAAAAGGTGAAACGCTGCAGCTACAACGGCTTTGCCTTCAAGTGGATGGTGTACCCTCACTTCATGTAACTTTTGATTGCTCTCCAATGATGCGGCCATGAACGGTATGTATCGATCCAACACAAATCCCCGTTCCTGATCTCCTAGTTTCAGGGTTGTGTACGAGCCTTGGCAAATGCTATGGAGAAGGTTTGGGTCCGAGAAGATATCCGTCTTTTCAAGGTACAAAGTGCTCACCTTGGGCAGACGGAAAATAGCTCGACACAAAGGGTCGACTATGAAGTTTTCTTTCCATTTTTCGTCAGACATTTGTTGTGTTGCTGCTCTGCGGATCGGTCGATATCTACAGATATGGACAGTCTGCAAGGAGGTATGACGTTGAAAAGCATGCAGTAGCGTTTCCATTGGATCCACTTCAAAGGACGAGGATGTAGATGAGGTAGTAGTGACAGTGGTGAAGCTTGTCTGCACAATAGCAGTAGACAGTTGTAGACCATTCAAATGCAAGGTTACCAAGGCTGAGGTTGCCGATAGTCGAATCAATTCAGCGAAGGCTTGTACTGGTATAGGAACAGGTACACGAAAGGACAAGGAAACCGTATGCACCATTGGCAAAGAACCCATTGCTTGAAAAATGGCCATCCAATCCTGATCAAATACAAGTTCTGACATGAGATTGTATTCCAAAGTAACATTATCAATAACCTTGGGATTAACGTATCTGAGACGGTCAATCACTTCGGTAGCACCCTGACAGAGATCCAAGTTCAGAGATGATCCTATTCCATGCGTTACCCCTCTCGTAGCCACGGTCGATGCCGTGGTGGCAATCAGGGGGCGTTGTCTTCTCATTCTTGATACAAATTAAGTGTACTCGAGTAGCTCAGCGGAGGAGGGCTATTGCCAAGGTTACTTGATTGGGTCAAGGCTCAAATAGTTCAATGGTTTGTCTTGAAATGAACGGGAATACGCCGTATTTGTAGTGGACAATATACTGGTCTTAACGACGGTAGAGTCGCTGGGACAGCTCTCAAGCACTAGCTACTTACAGTAGTCTAGTAGTAGTTTTCTGTAAACAAAAATACTGCTTCTCAAAAGCCGAGACAAGAAAGTCTAACAGCCGTTCAAGATAGCAGAGTAGCTCCAGTATGTGTGGTCGTTCCTGTGGCTCCAGTAGTAGCTGTGGCTCGTGGCTCCAATAGCTGTCTTTGCTCCAGTGGCTGTCGTTGCTCCAGTATCTGTGTCGCCTGTTGCTCCAGTATCAGTCGCTCGTGGCTCCAGTAGTTCCAATGTTGCTCGTGGTTCGTGTTGCTCCAATATCTGTCACGCCATTGGCTCCGCCAGTATCTGTCGCTCGTGGCTCCAGTAGCTCCAGTATCGGTCGCTCCTATGTCTCCTGTGTCTGTCGCTCCCCTGGTGTGCCTCGTCTGTGGACTGTGGATATTGATTATACTAAAAAACGAAGCCCTGTAGAAATTGTACTGGAGTCTACAGGGAATTCGAACGTGATTGTAAAGAGCATCCACTAACTTGACAGAATAGGGATTAGATTAACTTTATCCTCAAAATTTATCCGAAACCAGTCACTACTAACCAAGAATAAACTACCTCTTCAATCAAATTTTGTGACAAGAAGAAATTTAGTTGAAGAGCTATTCTCCTGCAAATTGGACTAAGTCTGATCCCTCCTAAATCTTTTGACTCTAATATTATGATTTCACACAATTTGCAACAGAATAGTAGGCATCATAATTTTCATAGGAGAAGAACACACCACAGCAAGTGTGGTGTTTCATCGATATCCGAAATGACTAGAATCTATCGAGAGCTAGCCAGTGGATAGACTCCCAAACAGACATTTTTGTCAATTAGGGTAACAAGATACTCTTGGTCTCCACCAATTAGACAATCGTCCTCGAGCAGCTGGATCCAACTCCGCGTTCTGGTTCACAACTTCCTCGTAGGGCTACTAGTACTACGTTGGCTAGCTAGGTAGTGCACTACTGCTCCACCATGGAGATCTGCATCTCCGAGACTACAACTCAGATCACTTTAGTTCTAATCTCATAATATCATAGTTGAACACTTCTAAAACCCTTTGGTTTTTAGCGTAGTGCACTTCTTTTTGTTCATCTTATCTATACGTCTAGCATGGCGTTACCATGGGGACTAGTACAATGGGGACCACTGTCAGAATCCGAAGTATTATTTTGAGTTTTTTCTGGCAGAATGGTGACTGTCGCCTTTCATCTCTGCCTGTGTTAACTTTTAGCTGTACTTTGATCTTTGTGTCTGATGCTCCTGTTTACTCTCAAGTTTTAGAGGTACCTGCTTACTTCTTTTTTCAAAGGGATTACCTAATTGGTATTGTTCGTTTGTCCTTCTTTTGTGTACAACTTCCTGCGGGGGAGGCAGGCGTATTGACCAAAGATGATTGCAATATTCCAGCTACGACAAGTAGCATTGGAATGTTTTGTTACATACTGTAAACCACAACGGAAACGCACAACAAGATATTATAGACTTTCCTTTCACAAAAAAAGCAAGCAGTATTGCAATAACCTACACAAGTCAGTTAATTAAGGATGTAGAAGAGGGAATGATCCAGGGATCAGATCATTCGAGACCCATGCAGCTATTGTTACCCTGGAGATTGAGAAAAATTAAAATGGACAAGGAGATCGGCAGAAGGAGTGGAAAGTGAGAGGACCAGATTGTGTCTAAATCAAAAATTACGACCCAACACACAAAACACAATCTTATATCATCATACAACAGCACACTGATGGGGTACGTACATTGCCAATCGTCCATTCTTGAGTTCTTGGATTCGAAGAGTCTTGATTTCCTCACTTTCAAATCCGCCTTCACGTTTGGTAAATCCAAGAGGATCGTAACCGTAATTTCCTGGAATATCAGACTCTTGACTTTTGGCAACAATCAGTTCGAACCATCCAGCTATAAACAAGATTTGATACAATCCAAACAATGGAATCATTTGTAAGGCCTCGAGAGGCGTAGCGGCATTGGCAATATCTGTAAAGGTAATTCCTTCCGTTTTGGAAAGGAACCAATCTTCACTGGAAGTTGGATTGAATGCATTCGATCCTGCAGGTCCAAGGTACAATGGAAAATGAATGCCCCATTTTTGGATCATGTACCCGATGGTAGCAACCATTGCAACACGACCATTTTTGATTTCAGCTTCGTAAAACCATTCAATTCCACGGGGTCCGATATTGTCAAAGATTAATGCTCCAAGAGGAGGAACTTTTCCACCAGTTTCTACACCAGTTCCCCAAGCTCCATCGAAAGATGATGATTCCGACAAAGCAGTTGTTGTGTGCCTTGCAGCAGCCGATGATGGCTGTTGATGAACGGTACTAAAAGCAAATGCCGATGCGACGAACAGGGAAAGGAGGGAGATGGTAGTTTTCATGGTGGTAACCTTTCTTGTGTCTTGGAGATGGATAAAAAATAGAAAGAGTGGTAGACGGGGTCGAAACGGGAGGAAGTTATTACTAGAAGTAGTGGTTTACGTTTACAGAGGGAGTAGTAGGAATAGAACTACTAATAATACTGAGTACTCAGTAGTTGTTATTCTAGTCATGCTTCTATCTAACATCCAACATCTAACACCTAATAACACCACACAGTACATGCAACCAAGTAAGATACCCACTTTTCGACTTCAACTCCATTTAACTCTATCCCGAATATTCACAAAAATAAACCTAACCTTAACAACACTGCGAACACAACACTGCTGTTTTCAAACTTGCGAGTCTACTCGGAGCAGTCAGCGTACCGCAAATACAGTAGCAGCAGCAGCTGCAACAAAAAGTAATAGGCATAAGAATCCAATTAGTATAATAGAGTCATCATTGATCTACTTCTACTGTTGAAACGTTAAAAGTTGAAACCGTAAACATCAAACCATGTTGGCAGCTATATCTCGTTTTGATAGTCTGCAGCAGCAACACCGAGAGCAACAAGAGCAATCACGTGGAGGTGTTGACGGAGGAAAGAAACACTGCACCAGAACTGGCAACAGCAGCAATCCAACAAATATTGTTTCAAACTCTCGAACGAATCATAATGATTCCTTGACGAAGGAATTATCTCTCAAGATTTTAGATCTACATCGTCTCTTGCACTGCATGGAACAGCAACAGCAACAACCATCATCATCATTAGTGTCCACCAACAGCAGCAGCAGCAGTAGTAGCATTACGTGGCAAGCTTTGGAACATCGTATCGACTACTTGCACACGTTATGGTCTGAAGTGCAACAACTTTTCATTGGTGTCGAAGGAGAAGACGACTACGACGTAATAAATACAGGTGAACAAGCACTACCATCATGGTACAAGGTATACGAACAACGCGTTTATAAAGCTCATCAACAGTCACAGGAACAAATTCATGCTTTACAACGACAAGAACACGAAACTCTTCTTCACTCTTCTCAGCAGAATTATCAAGAAGAAGAGTCCGCGATGGCTTGGCAGCAGCAGCAACAACAGCAACAACAAACAAGACAGTTACTACCGGGAACACAACTAATTCAACACGTCTTTTTCTCTGATGTGGTCCACAACAAAGATACTGCAGAGGAGGAAACAGAACGACAAGAAGACGGGCCCATCGAACACGACTTGATTGGCCAGCCCATGCCATCATCCTCTACCATTCCACAAGACGGAGGAGTAGAAGTTGATGATGATGAGATTTTGTCACAAACCACACGCAACCCTGTGAACAACAATAGTAGCAGCAATATTAATCATCATAATAATAATGATTCCGTCGACATTGTCGCCTTTCAAAAGGCTCAACGAGAACAAATTGAACAGGCCATTGCTCAAATGGCTCGGCAAATGAAGGAAGAAACGGAACGCATTCATTCGACACTTCAGGGCCAAACGACTCAATTATTGGGAGATATGGAAGATTTGGCTACCCACAATGTAGAACGAGTAACCAAAGTGACACAAGATGTTTCCAATCATGTCAGTGCCGGATGGAAACGTAATCTGGGCACGTGGACGTTGTTAATATTGGTAGCATCCTTATTTTTGTTTTCCTTGGTGGTAATTTATATGATTCCCAAGTACAACAGTCCAGTGTCGACAACAACAACTGAAATATGTAGAATGGTAAATGGAAAAGAAGAATGTTTGGATATCAATTCTTGGTTAAAAGGGACATTTCAAAGCAATGATGATGATGATGATGATGATGATGATGATGATGATGATAGTAACCATGATGATGATGAAAGCGGTATTACTACTAGTGAGGACGGCAACGAAAGTAATCACAAGTCTCAAGACCATTGTGAGGTGGGAATGGATGGAAGGTGCATTCAAGAAAACGAAGAAGTCGCGGACGAAGTGAAGGAATTATTTCGAGAAAAAGAACAACAACAACAACAACAGCGTCACCATGAAGCAGAAAATCAGAAAGCGCTGGAAGCCGAAAAAGAGCGCCTTGAACGCGAAAGACAAGAGCAACAGCGCAAGCATGAATTGAAGGCGCAACAACAACGACGACAGCAACAGCAGCAACAACAAGCAGAAGAAGAAGACTTGAACGAGAATGAGCGACTGCAACATGATTTGGAATACCAAAAGAAGCAATGGGAGGAACACCAAAGGTTATTGCAAGCTGCAAGTGACAACGACGACGATGATAATGATTGGGATGACGATGAAAATAATCAGAATACCAGCGAAGAGGATCCGGAATCAGAAGAAGAACTCGCTCTGGAAAAGGCTCGTTTGCTGAAAGAACGAGAGGACCGACAGCGACTGCATTTGGTCAGACAAATGCAGCAACAACAACAAGCTAGCGGTGGTGAAAGTACGAATGAAATGATGGCAGAACGAGAACGTATGAGATTGGAACACCAAGAACAATTCAAACGCCGAGATGAGTTTAGAGACAAGGAACTTCGTAATCTTGAGAAACAGAGAGAACAAAGAGAGCGAAAAATTCAACAGAATGAACAGCATGAACAAGAACATCAAAATGAGCATAAAATTGCAGCAGATAATGATGCTACCGGCGGCGGTGGCAATAATAATGTTGATGACCAAGCAAAACGTGAGTTTTGGGCTCGTCAAAAGGAATTAGAAGCCCAGAAGCGCGAGAGGGAGCTGGAAGAAAAGCTTAGGTTGAAGGAGAAGCAAGAGGAGGAGGAGCTTAAAAGAGTGCACCAAGAACAGCAGAAACAACAGGAAGAGGCAGAGAAAGCACGACAAGCACTACTTACCAGCGTCAAAGGATTTGGGTCTTTTACTTCTGAAGATTCTCATTTTGTAGGTGATGAGCAGCGCAAACCAAAAGCGACGAAGGAACCAGATCGAAAAGGTGGCTTTGGTGCATCACTACCAAGAGGTTTTGGTAGCTTTGGAAAAGAGGATCTTCCACCCAAAGGTGTTGCTAGTGCAGGTGCCAGTATCAATACCAATGCTGATCAGTTTGGCGAGTCTGGTAAACTCGGCAATCTTCCAGACGAGGAACTCCCTTTCACAGGCAAACCCTTTGCGCCACGAGATATTCGCAGAGCTGCTGGGAAGGGCGATCTGGACATGGTAAACAATTATCTTGATCAGCGTCCAAGCTGGATTGATCGAACCGACAAAAACGATTGGTCTGCGCTGCATCTTGCCATCCGGCAGGGTCACCTGCAGATGGTGGAAACTCTCCTTATGAGAGGAGCTAATGTCAATGCACGTACTGTGTTTGACCAGACTCCACTCAGCTTGGCCGTGGAAGTTTTAGGAGAGAATAGCCCCGTTACCTCGCTGATTCGTAAATACGGAGGTCAACCACCTTAGTGCAGTAGAAGTAGAGAAATTTGGATACGACTAGTACGTAAATTCTATTTAAATCTTACAGTTGAGCCTTCTTTTCTTGCTTGGATGCAACTGAGAATGATGTGTCTCCGGGCTGCTGCTGCAAGTTTCCAGCAACTCGTCGTTTGGTCGGAAGTACCTTCGAGTAGCGTCGAGACGTGGGCGCTAGTTTTTTAATTTTTTCTACGAGATTATAGACTACTAGTACAGTAGCTACTGCTACTACTACTCCGAAGTAGTAGTAGTAGACCACCATCAGGGCAGCCATAGTGTGCTGGACTTGTCAATTTTTATACTGACAATCAGTCATGGGAGGAAACATTGCCGGCTCGCCAAAACCGCAAAAAATAATAATAACGAATTGGTAACGACAACAGTAGTACATACAGTACTCTACCTAGTAGACTACTAGCTAGTAGTAGTAGTACTAGTCGATACTCACAATTATTATTCATATCTGTTCAAACAACAACTACGGAAGTAAGTCTCGACAAGAAAGCAAAGCAATCAAAAGAACGAGCAAATGATGTCTACTACCATTATAAATAACCATAAGAGTATTGAGAGCTTCACTGTTGATACCGGTCGCGAGAGTATCGTTGGCAGTGTGGCGGACAAAAGTTTGATGGATTCCCCCACGTCGTCCATTACAGAACATTCGGCATCGGGAGTGGTGAATGTCTTGAAAATTGCTCAAGATTGGCAACAGAAGCAACAACAAAAACAACAACAGCAACAGCAACAGCAACATGAAGACGAAGAGGAAACAAGCCATGATTCTCTGCCCTTGGAAGAGTCACGTCTCACCACTACACAAAAGAAGGATCCTAGCAGTAGGTCGTTGAAAGAAATGACAACCACGTCTGCTTTGCCGGCCAGTGAGTCTCTACCACTCATTTTAGAACCCAAAGACCTGCGGCAACAAGACATTCTTTCCTCAGTTCAAATTGAAGAACTCTTTGTCGAAATGTGTTTTTATGCTCGCTTAGGATTTCTGCAACCACCTTGCTGCCTGTTATGCACGTACGAGGAATCGGCAAGGGAAGGAAGGCGACAACAGGAATCACGGACAAATAGTAACAGTGGATGTTGTCAAAGATGGGTCATTTGGCGTCGCAATGCCAAACTGCCCTTGCATCCAAATCATTTGGAGGAGAACATTCTTCTCACACAGTGCCATGTTGCTCAAGCCTTACTTCAAGGCAAAAAAATTGAGGGATACGCCTGGGATAGTGCTCACAAAGAGTTAATCTACGGCGTGTAGCTAGACTATCTCGTCGAACGGATGAAAAAGCTCAACGAATATTCAAATTTCGAGACACGAAAGGAACGATCGGAATCACAAGCTAGGGTAACCCAACAAATATATATATATGATTCGAATGCTCGCGTGCAAGTAGTCTTCTTCCTAATGGTTTCTGTACTGTAGTAACTTTTTTAATTCTGGTAAGCACTTATCTTCCTGTTGCGTTGAAGCAGAAAGCGGACGTGCCGTGATCGATTTTGTGGCGCCCACTAGGCTATCTTTTTTGTGGAACAATCGAGTATAGTACTGAATCATTCGAAAACCTTCAAATAGTTGTTTTATTTTATGAAAGACATCGTGGTACTTCGAAAATAGACTGTCATCGTCGTCAAATCAAATGGATTAGACGACAAGTCATTCACTATTTCCCACCACGTGTATAGAGATCATGGTGTATCACCAAATTTGATTTCATTGCAATTCTTATTGAAATCATGGGTTCTAATCCACGGCATATTTGTTTCTATGCCGTGGTCCCTTGTCAGGAGCTTCCCATTCCAGCAGTGCAACCAAAGCAATGATTGTCTGTTCGGATTGCTTGGTGTTTCAATTCTTCAAAGGAGGATAGATCGAAGACTGACATGCCATCGGCAGCATGAATCGAATCGTCGTCCTTGTCATCACTGGCAACACCATAACCCAGTTGCTGATTGAAGTCACAATCAAATATTTTTCCATCGTACCCAACACTAATTGTCTCGAGGCACATCAAGGATGCCATGGTATCCCTGTTGAAGTTTCGTTGCAGCAAGTCCATGTATTCCTTCAACTCGCCACGTCGGTACAAAAAATCGGCGAATCGTTTAATGGGCATGTTGGTCATGGTAAAGAGAGAATCAAAGAGAATTCCAAAATTTTCATCCAGTTCTTCCTTGTACTTTGCCTCCAATTTTTTTTGTTCGGGAGGCAAAAATGCTCCCAAAGGATTGTAGACCAAGTCCAGGATTAAGCCCGATCCCGGATGACCGTATCCGGCTTCATTCAAGGCCAAGAGAGCAGCAATACTGCGTTCAAAGACACCATTCCCACGCTGTTGATTGACATTTTCAGCCGAATAGCAGGGCAAACTAGCCACGACACGAACCTTATTTTCTTTTAGAAAGTCAACCAAATCTTCTTGTCCCGGTTCTTGCAGGACGGTTAGGTTGCACCGATCAATGATTTCCAAGTCGGGTCGAATCGCTCGTGCCATTTGGACCAAATACCGAAAGGCTTGATTCAATTCGGGAGCCCCTCCGGTGATATCTAGCGTCTTAATTGAGGGAGAATCCTTTAACAATTCTAAACACTGCGCGGCAACCTTTGTAGCCATTTGTTCTTCGATTCTTAAAGGAGAGGACTCTACGTGACAATGTCCACAGGCTTGATTGCAATACAGACCAATGTTCATCTGTAGTACCGTTGGAGCCTTGCCACGCTTCAGTTGTACCTTCTTCTTGGAATGCAGCTGTTGCTGCAAAAAGGTTTCAAAAGAAGGAATGCCCAAATCATCGAGAGCACGGCGTCTCTGAAGACGTTCTTCTTTGCTCATTTGTGCAGCCCCCACAGTTTCCAACCTCTTTCGTGTATCTTGAAAGTCGGAATCCTGCTGGAGCTCATCCAGAGTCTGATCGATCAACGTATTTCCAAACAAATCCTTTCGTCGCCACGTCTTGGCACGGTCGACACGAATCTTGTCGATTTCTACCGATGTTTTGCCATAATCGGGCAAAGAAGTTGCACTGCCAGCAGTAGAAGCAGAAGCATCTTCCGTGTCGAACAATGGAATGGTCCTTCTTCTACCGTCTCTTCGTATGGTTTTCGCACGCTGCAAGCCGACTTGAAAGGAATCGGCTATCGGAACACAAAGATTGGTTGCCAGCCACACGGCTAAAGCCGTTCGAAATATCATGTTGGACTGTTCCTCCGTTCTTGAATTTATTTATTTGTTCTTGGTTCTTGGAACAATGACAGAAGGATAGGGAGGCTATGATGTTGTGTCCTTGTAGCTTGTAGATACTAGAGACTACTTATTAATGGATGGGTGGAGGTTGACGCATAAAGCAGTCGAACAATATTATTATTGTTGTGAGCGAAGACTCGAAAACTACTCGAGCAATAAGGCCTCTCGCATCCTTCTCGAATCCGGGAGACTCGTCATGATAGAATTATTTGGTATGGCTGGTAGACTAGTCTAGTAGTCTACTCTACTACTCTATTAAATTTCAGCTGCTATCGTTCGGAGAGAAACCAAATTAAGCCCAGGTGGACTGTCATAGGACTCAGGAGTTAGGTCTTACTCTATTAGGTCGTGTGCCTATGCCTGCTTCCTATACACACACACCACTAGTCTAGTCATAATATTATTCTAATATTCATGTAGTCTCCACACTAGCTTTTTACGAAACCGAGCAAATAAGCGACCATTGATGATTGGGAATGACTCCGAAAATTTATTTGAGTTTGTTTTTTGGAAATGAGCTGAAAAAGTACCTGGTAACATTTCAAGGGTTAACACCGTTGACCGTTGGATTGGACATATGTATAATTACATCTTTGATTTTTGTTCCTTCCACAAACGCGCGCACTCTTTCATAACATCGCCTTGAGGAACCTTCGAAGTGTTGCCTTCAGCCAATCGTTGTTGTGTTAACCGTTCTTTCACTTTTTTGGAGTTAGCCTTGATAAAAAGGTTGTACGCCGATGGTGCTGCCTTTTTCTTTGGAGTATGACCAACTCCTCTTCGTACCTGACCATTATTTGAAGACAAAGAAGAGATCCCTGGTGTCGGTGCTTCAATTTCAACCAATTTTCCCTTGCAACGGCCACAGCATTGTTTGTTGACATCCACGCTTCGACTGTGCCGTTTGATGACGACAGCACAATTGGCATTTATACAAGCCCAGGCATATTTGTAAGCAATTTCATAAGTATGCTTCGTGGTGACAATGACTCCAGGAATCTGCGAGTGTGTGTTTGTGTGTATGAGCGAGGATATAATAATATTATTGCAAAATTGAGATGGACGCACTCTCTACAGTAGCAGAAAATTCATCACGCACTTTCTTACCCTTTTCATGGAATGATTAGCCCACCTTTTAAAACCTGCTCCATGCGCTGGTTTTGGATTGTTGTCAATCATCCAGTCAGCCGCATGGCACATTTCATGAAGAAGTGTGGCTTCAAGTCGGTCAATGTTATCAATTATTTTTGTGGCCAACTCAATAGAAGCCTCTCTACGGACAACCTTCGTTCCCCTGGAAACAGTTGCTGCCAACAGTAGAGCGGAAGAAGCGGTGAGAAAAGCACCATACGAAAATATGACGCACAATCATCACAAAAAATGCAGACTGTCCTGCATTGTGCTTACCCATGCGAGTGATGCCTGCTGTTTTGTTTAATTTTTTGGACCAAACCAAACCAACCGAGGCAAGCTTTCCGTCGAACGCCACACGGTTGAACCGTTCAAAAGTTTTTTGCCCCAATTCTTCACGATTTTTTGGGGTGATTTTCTTGTTCAATTTAGTCGAAACTTGCTTGACAGTTTTCCTTTTAGTGGAAGTGGAACCAGCAGGCGATTTGCCAAGCATGGGATTTTTTGCACGATCATTAGCATCCGTAGGGTTTTGCTTGTTGCACGTGGCAGTGGGTTCTTCTGATTCGAGGGAAAGAGAATCATCACTTCTAATGCTGATTCCATCGTCGTCGTTATCATCATCATCACTGCTATTCACAACAAAAGATGAATCGTAGGTACCATCATCAACGGTACTATTTTTGATGTTTGCATAGCTGTCAGTAAAGGAACTATCATCACGTTTATCCGGAGAAAAGTGAAGATCGTCTAAGCGCCTCACCGATGATCTCGATTTTCTCGCAGAAGTTCTGGGCAGACGCTTTCGCCTTCTGGGAGACGGCGTTTTGTTGCTTTTGCCGTCTTGGATCTCTATTTTTGCCATTAAATCCACCAAGCTAGCAGTCTTCTTGTGTTGTCTTCTTATGGACCTTTTCGGCCTCTTCACTCTAGTAAAGGTCAACTTCCTGGAGTTCGCGGAAACAACGATATTGTGATTTTTCTTCGTCATATTTTCTAACATCGGTCGGAAACTGTCGTCATGGTCCGTATCTCTGTCACTACTGCTGCTGCTGTCGCATAGATCGATAAAATTCGACGGTTGTGAAGGTTTTTTAGATTTTTGTTCTTTCGCTTCCAGTTCTTTGTCTTCCGACTCGCTGTCGCTGCTACTACTTCCTTCAATAAAATGTCTCGCTAGCTTCTTCTTCCAAGAATGGTCATTCCAAGAAGTAGTATATAAATTCGTAGAAGCGGTGGGAGAGCAATCTCGAACGACAATAGTGTTGGCTTGTTCCGCGTCCGACAAATCGTCTTCCTCGTTAATCCGTGGCTCTTTTCCCTCCGTCATGCACTGTTTGGCGCCATCTGAAAGTCGGCAGCAAGCACAATTGTATTCTTGTCTTGTCGGGTTTTCTTTCGTTTGAGTAACAGGAGCAACACCGTCTCTAGTGGCTAGAGCTGACGATGCTGGTTTGCTTGGAGTCGCAAGAATCTGTGTGCAGTACCAATGGCTACTGGTACTGCTAGTGGAAGGAGGTGGCTTGGGAAAAGACTTTGGCAGATTTTGCCGCAAAAATTTATTGGATAGATTTTCTTTGTTGCTAACATCGCGACGATTCATAGCAGCGCCTTTGCCTTCCCTTGCCACCGAAGATGAAGACGACGAGTCACTTTCACTGCTGCAGAAATCACTTTCATCACCTTGTAGTATTGATCTCTGTTGCTTCCCCTTGCGAATTTTGAGTCGAACTTGTAGAGGAAGTACTTCTACGGAGCTATCGTCTTCTTCGACCATACTTCCTACTTCTATCAGGAAAAAATGAGCATATGTTTCTTACTTTCGATTCCAGAAAATTAGCTTTCCGTTTTCCGTTCTAAAAAAATAACGACTCTATGCAAGAAGACGCAAGACACCCGGGCACCTTGTTTTTCACAGCGGATACTTTGACGTAAGAATACTAACCATGCCAAAACCAATTACAGCAGTACTAGTCTAGTCTACTAGTATTATTTTTCTGAAGTAGACTACTAGTAGACTACTCCGTCGCTAAGTAGTACTGTATTGCCCGTCATTAGATCAGAGACATGCACCCAACAGCAGTATTGTCGAGTTCTGTAGAATGCTCAGATTTATTAATGATAGATATGTTGCACCTTACAATCACGCTACTTTCCGTGTTTAGATGCCATTATTTCCGCGTCCTCCTTGAGACAAGTCCAGTAGAGATTCTATTCCAAACGATTCTTCACGAGTCACACCACCACCAGAAAGGGAGACAGCCGTCATGTTTGATAGTTCTCGCGTTAATAGTGAGTTGTTTTGTGCCATAGCTGCTGCGTGCTGTTGTTGGGCTGTTGATTGTGTCAACCCTCCATTTTGGAAATTACCCAAAGCCGCCGCCGTAGCAGCATTGAAACCACCCGTCGCGCCAAGAAAATTGTTCGAATGAAATAACCCACCAAAACCACCTACTCCCAAACCAAACCCATTCAAACCAATATTGCCTCCACCTAAAGAAGATTGAGGGTTGACTGGAGAATTTGTGGCATTGTCATTTCGACGGACACCCAATGCTGCCAATGTTTCTGCTTTCAGATGTTCCTGTTGATGTTGCGCACTACTAATATTGTCATTTCTATTCAGAGCTGGTGCTGTACCTTCTTCTATAGAGCCGCCACCGCCACGGCCAGATGGGCCTAAACTTTTCATGTTTGGATGACGGGGCAAACTTGGACCGGAACTTCCATCGCCTCCTGAAGCAGCAGCCGCATCGACAGCAGATCTGCCCTTCATGCGAGGATGCCTCTTGATGGTCGGCTCGGCGCCGTTGCCATCGGCGGATCCTATATCCGCGGCCGCTGCACTTTCGTTGGTCTGGTTGACAATGCTTTCGGCAGCCGCCGCGGCACTGCCACTACTACTACTACTAAAGATATTTTGCGACAAGGATCTCGAAGCTATGCCTGCGGCCCCCAAACCACCAGCACTTCCGACCAGACTTCCAAAAGGGGGCGTCGTGCGTCGTTGCAAACTAGCTGAATTTCCCACTCCATTCATACTAAACAGTCTCATGAGAGCGTTGGGGCTGACAGCTGACAAAGATGACTCTCGCCCAAAGGGCAGAGGTTGTTGGCCGCCAGCTTGCTGAAACATACTCTGTTGACGTTGGAAGGCTTGTGTCGCATTCCTATCCAAAATTCCCAACGATTCTTGAAGTCGAATAATCTCCCGTTGCTTCATTTCGTCTTGTTGTTGAAGCTTTTGAACCGCAAAACTTAACGTTTGATTTTCCTGCTGTAGATTTTTTATCATCATTTCTGATTCGTTGGCTCGACGGACAAGATCTGTCACTGTTTCCAGAATGGAATTCCCATTCAATTTCCCGCCATGACCAACTTTGAGTTTTTTGTTGGCAATTACTCCGCCGCCGCCACCACCACCACCACCACCGCCATCGTCGCCGTCATTGTTGTTTCCATGTTGACCCTTGCGACTGCGTTGGAGATTTTTGAGTAGTTCTGGATGATCTCTATGAAAATATTTATGATGGAAGGTTTGATGTTTGGCAATATCGGAGCTGTTATCACTCTTTCTAATGACTTTAGATTGTTCGCGCGTGAATTTATAAAAGTTGAGTTGTCTTGTAAAGCTTGAAAACTAGAATAGAAGAGTGAAAAGCAGGTGGATTAGGTCTTGGTGGAAACGGGAATACAGCATACAGCAAACAACCCGTACTTACTTTGTTATGATCGAAATACTGAGGAATCACTTCATTGGCAAACTGATCTGGGTCCTTAATGATAAACTGCAAAAATCAAGTCGACGAGATCAAAGCATTCAGCACTACAGAATCTCTCTTAATGGTCAACAGGTAACAAGTATCAAGTATCAAAATGCCGTCATGCAAAACCTACCTTTGATCCATCAGGACTCCTGAGAAAAGAAAAAGGATCAAGACCGCAGCAACAGGTCGTGAGATGATCACGTAGCGACAACAACATGGAATTGCACACAGAACGGAAAAAAAAGTCTCAACAACGAAAATGTACGAACCATGCAGCAATCTTTGGATCACAGTCATTAATCATTTTATAGGTCTCTGTTGCAAACAGGAACGAGAGGAACGTGGTCATGAGGAGATGATGTATTGGATGTGTTTGTTCGCTGTAGCTACAACGCATCAACCATAAGAGAAGCGACAGCCATATAGAGCGCTACTTCATATACTTACTTTTGATAAAGATTTGAACCGTGACGGCGCCTCTACTTTTAGAGGTTTGGTGTTCGTTTCCGGCCACTGAATTATCCTCGTGATCCTCCATTGTTGAATCATTGTTTTCATCACCCATCATTCTGCCGTCACCATCATTTTCATCATGATATCGTTTTCGGTCGGCTACTGTGCCACCTTCACTGATGACAGTATCAGAATGAATATTATCCATGGTGGTAATTAGTTACTAGTAAAGGACTGAGAAAAGAAATGTACTGTGCACGAATGCAGAAGCAGAAACAGGTATTGCTGGAGAAAAATTCCTTCTTCGTTTTATCTATCTTCTACTTTCCTTGGTTAAAGCAATAACTTGATGCCACTGATACGATAATAATAATATTATTGAAAATACTACCGTACAAGAGGTGTTTGTAAACAGGAGAACCAAGAAGATAGAATGACAGCAGGAACTGATGAGATGAGATCTCGCTGCTCCTCGGAGCAAGTTGGATAAAGCGAGTTCCAGCAGACTACCAGGTACGGTAGTACCAGTATTGAAGTCTGTCCCCGTCCCCGTGTCCACGAGTGAATGACCTGTGGAGTTCACAGGCATTTAACCATTGGTTGCAATAATAATACGGTATGGTACCAGGTTACAGCGAACTACTAGACTACTACTCTAGTATTAGTCGTAAAATGAGACCCAAGTCTCATACTCCATGGTAGATACCCTGTACAGTCTACAGGATTTCAGTAGTAAGAAAATCTACCCCTGAAAATCTGATTAATAGTTTCACTTAAAATTCTA
>Ga0210036_1002985_pt1 | contig 17215 bp, 10 predicted proteins | sample CryGeymeta201515_FD_185469 | JGI IMG/M metagenome (GOLD analysis project Ga0210036, IMG submission 185469) | Groundwater microbial communities from Crystal Geyser aquifers in Utah, USA - Crystal Geyser metaG 2015-15 (SPAdes) (version 2) | ecosystem: Environmental > Aquatic > Deep subsurface >...
TTGTTGTTGTTGTTGTTGTTTTTTTTGTTTTTGTTGTTGTTGTTGTTGTTGTTGTTGTTGTTGTTGTTGTTGTTGTTGTTGTTGTTGTTGTTGCTGTTGCTGTTGTTGCTGTTGCTGTTGTTCTTGTTGTTGTTGTTGCTGTTGCTGTTGCTGTTGCTGTTGCTGCTGCTGCTGCTGCTGCTGCTGCTGCTGCTGTGTTCGAGGATCAGCATGCGTCGAATTTACTGCGGGTTGCGACGCAGCAGGTGGCCAACAGAGATTCAAGAATCCTCCGTGGTTCGCATTTCTGGAGCGCCGTCTTATGCGCCTCTCTCTCATGCTGGTTCGATTGTCTTCTGGTACATGATGAACTTCTACTCGATCGTTAATGATGGGCGGACAAAGTCCTTTTGTGAAGAGCTCCAGTAACTGAATGGGGGATTGACTGTTGTGAATGGGTCTTGCGCTCAATACTGTTGAAGGAGTGTCAACTTCCTTCGTCTCGTCGTGTTCGCGATGGCTCTCATTACTAATACTGTCGCCGTCATTATCACCGCTCTCACTTAACCGAGACATACTCTATGTCTTTTGCTATGTATTGAACGGCTGCTGTTTATGTGCTTTTTTGTTTTCTTTGACTCGGGTTTACTGTGAGAACTGCAGTATCTGGTTTCGTGTCAAGAAGCGTGACCAGAGACACACTGATGATGGCACGACTTCTGTTGTGCTGATTACTGTAGTACTAGTAGTACTCTAGCTAGTAGTACTAGTAGTACTAGTAGACTAGTAGTAGTAGTAGTAGTAGTAGTAGTAGTAGTAGTGCTGCTTAGTACCAGGTACTATCATTAGCGAATTTTTTGTTTCCGCCAAAGAATTAAATAGAGTGAAGAATATTCTGTGGAGGGCCTTTCATTTTTTAGCCTGAGTCCCGTGACGTAACGATTCAAAGTTCTTGTAGCAAAGGATGAAAAGGTGGTAGTCTAGTCTAGTCTACTTTGGTTTTCGGTGTGACCCTTGATGAGAAAGATTGACGCAATGGTATCTTTCAATCTTGCATTTTTATTTGACTGACGTTTTGGTAGCCTATGCGGCATCGGAAAATACAAATTAATTCGATTTCTTTCTCCTACACGAACTAGCTAGCGCACTTCTCATCCGTTTTAGAAGGCTTGGTCCCACGGCAAGCATATTCGAAAATACCTAAAACTATTGAATAGCTACGAAAAGGCACGACTTGAACAATTCAAATCTCAACACTAAAGGAGCACCACCTCATTCGTCGCATTTATCACATACGAGTATTAAAACTTCAAACATTCGTCCATTTTTTATTCTCTTTCAACGCCATCCATCTTTAATCGACCTGAAGTGCAGCATTTATAGCACATAGCATCTCCATCCATACATACATACATCCATACAGTTATTCATTAGCAAGATCATGAAGAGACAGCCAACGGAGTTTGCCACCGCAACCAATGACAATGGTGACTTTCGTTTGACGGGCGAAGAAAGCCTATCCATTACCAATGATGGTCAGGATGATGGACACGATGATTCTGGCAAACCTTCGATAGCAAGATACGAGACTCGATTAGTAAATTTCTCTCGTATTTTGTTCATTGCCGGCATCTTTATAGTGGCTATTGCCGTTGGTTGTGTTACGTACTTTGTTGCCAGGGCAGGAGAAGAAGAGGAGTACATTGATCATGTAAGTGCCTTTATTTGTTAGCTACTAGTACTAGCTAGTAGCCAACGACTGTAGTTATTGGAGGGAGGAATGGATTAGCAGCGAATCAACTGAGCTCACATTTTATATTGCAACTCACATTATATTTTGTCACGTTTACCGTTTACCGCCACCAACCACCACTATCACCATCCACTGTCACAGTTTCACACTGTCAGCAACGAGATTATCCAAGTTTGTCAAACACGAGCACGTCAAATCTTTGACAATATTGAGGGACTCAGTGCGTTCTTCACCTCGCATGTCATGGCGACCAACGAGACTTGGCCCTTTGTTGTCATTCCAGACTTTGAGGTGCACGCACAGGTATCGTCGCAAATTACTGGAGCTGCGACTTTAACCATTCATCCATTGGTCACCCATTCGGATCGTCCCAAATGGGAGCAATTTTCTCAGGCAACGTACGAGCAATGGATGCAAGAGAGCAACGACTATGATCGAACGGTCCATCCAGAGCTTTACTTGGATACACGCAAAATGGACGTGACAAGGAGTGCTAACAAAGAGAGCCAACGTTGGAATGTAACAGGAATCATTCCTCGCATCTGGACAGATCCAGACAAAGATGGTAAAGGTGCGATCGCCCCACCGGCTGATCAGTACTTTCCCGAGTGGCAACGAGCTCCAGCACCGGATTATAGCCCCTTTACTATTATGGATATGGGCAGTCATCCAGAATTTGGAAGAACCATTCAAGGCATGCTCGAGACGGATCATCCAGTCTTGACAGTTGTTACCGACGCTAGCTTTTTGATAGACAAGTACGATCGACGATTCCCAGCCGAGGAACAAAAGGAACCCCACAGCTACCTGCTGCAACCCCTCTACGATGATTTGAACCTGAACAGAACAGCCATTGGCTTCCTCAGCGCCTTTCTCCGTTGGGGTACCTTCTTCGAGAATGTCCTGCCCGAGCATGAAAGAGGAGTCATGATTGTTTTGTTTGGTACCTGCGGGCGCAAATTCTCATATATTTTGAACGGCTACGATGCCGTCTTCATAGGAAAAGGTGATCTTCATGATTCAGAATACGACGAACTATCTGTCGACTTTGAAATCGTGCCTTTTGCGAAATTAGAGGACACTATTGGAGAGCAAAAGCATTGCCAATACAGCGCGAGAATCTATCCCTCAGATGCTTGGAAAGAGCGCTTCTACACACAGCAACCACTCCAATATGCTGCAGCTGTCACTTGCTGTTTCATCATCACAGCAATTCTGTTTGTTATTTATGATTGGCTGGTCCAAAATCGCCAGAAAAAGGTTCTTGATACAGCCGAACGAAGCACAGCCATCGTTTCCAATCTGTTTCCATCTGGCGTACGAGAAACCCTCATGAAGGAAGCGATCCAGGAAGACAGCCAGTCACGCCATCTGGCAAGAGGCAAGACTAGTGGGGCTCTTTCAACCAGTGAAACCATATTTGGTTCGAGTCCCATTGCCGAATTGTTCCCGGAAAGCACAATCATGTTTGCGGATATTGCTGGCTTCACGGCTTGGTGTAGTGGAAGAGAACCCAAAGATGTGTTTCTTTTGCTTGAGACTATCTACCACTCGTTTGATACCATTGCTAAACGCCGAAGGGTTTTTAAGGGTACGTTACCTGTGTTAGCTTACAAGTGCGCTCTTGTGTGTCACTCAGCGTCGGATTATCAACTCACTCGCCTTGTTACCATTCCGCCATTCCAGTCGAAACGATTGGTGACTGTTACGTTGCTGTTTGTGGCGTCCCAACAAAGAATGACCTGCATGCACTAGTGATGAGCAAATTTGCAATTGATTGTCTCAACAAAATGGGAAAGTTGGTCCAAGAGCTTGAGGCATGTCTTGGTCCTGGTACTGAAAGTCTTGCGCTACGGGTTGGACTCCACAGTGGTCCCGTGACGGCCGGCGTCTTGAGGTAAGGTGTCTCTGCTGGACTTCTGTTTTTTCAATTGTATTAGTGGACCTGCGCCATGCTTACACCCTTCTTTGGTTTGCGTTTGTTAAAGAGGGGACAGAGGCAGATTCCAACTATTCGGTGATACGATGAATACTGCAAGTCGAATGGAGAGTACTGGAGTCAAGAACAAGATTCAAATTAGCCAAGCAACAGCGGATCTTTTGGCAAAAGCGAATAAAAATTGGACGGTCCCCCGCGAAGAGAAGGTAGTTGCAAAGGGCAAGGGTTCCCTGCAAACGTATTGGTTGAAAGTTCCCAGTAAATTGGAACTGGATAGTACATCCAGGTCTGATAACACCCTGGGCTCCAATGAAACTCGAACAACCAGCTTATTTCGCGATCCGAAGGCGGAATCGTCTGACTCAATTCCGTCTTCAAGTACTGTAGACAGAGGTTTGCCAGACAATATCTGTCGCCTCGTACAGTGGAATGTGGACATTCTTCAGGTCCGCCTGAAACAAATAATTGCTGTGCGACCTGCAGTAAAGTCAAAAAGGTCAGAATCTGCCTTCAAATGCGACTTTGAATTATCCGATCACTGCAAACCATTTGATGAAATTCAAGAGACGCTGGATTTTCCTTGCAGCAGAGTTGATACAGCAACGAATGACGATCGAGCGACGGTCCTGCCTTCGCAGGTGTTCCAGCAGCTTCACGACTATATGACAGAGATAGCTCTTGCCTACAACGATAATGCATTTCATTCTTTCCAGCATGCAAGCCATGTAACAATGTCGATAACAAAGCTACAGGCTCACATTGCTCAGTCCACCGATGAAAGTACTATTGCTAAGTTGGTCTCTCAGCCGCTGGCGCAATTTTCGATTATTCTCGCCGGGCTTATTCATAATGTATCTCATACAGGCCTTTCCAATTCAATCCTTATCCGAGACAAACATCCTATTGCCCTCAAGTATGGAGGAAAGAGTGTTGCTGAACAGAATTCGTTCAGTGTTGCTTGGAATCTGCTAATGAAACAAAAGTATGCTGATTTGAGGGATTGCATCTTTATTGACAAAGCAGAAATGTTGCAATTCCGTTCCCTATTGATTCGATTGGTGGCTGCAACAGATATTACGGACAAAGACCTTTCTGCAACGCGCGAAGCTCTGTGGGAGCTGGCCTACGGTGGTGATGCCTCAACCTCTTCACTCGATTGCTCGGATAAAGCCAAGCTCAAAGCTACAGTTGTCCTGGAAACCCTCATTCAAGTATCTGACATTTCTCATACAATGCAACACTGGCATATATTTTACCACTGGAACGAATGCTCCTTTCGGGAAATGTACAAGGCCTTTTTAAATGGCAAACTGGACAAGAATCCTTCGTTGACGTGGTTTGAAGCAGAGTTGGAATTCTATGACCGTGTTGTTATTCCTTTAGCAACCAGGATGGAGAGCTGCGGTGTGTTTGGCGTCTCCGGTGTGGAATACTTGAATAACGCCAAAAGCAATCGCTCAGAATGGGCAGAAAAGGGCGAAGGTCTCGTGCAAGAATACTTGAAAGCCTTTGCCTCTTCTAAGTCAGGATAGCTCAAGTACAGGATAGCTCACGCAAAACGGTATTTTTTGTCTAGACAAGGGAGGGAATTGCAATTTTCGCACTTAATAACAATTATAATGTTTGTGCATTTGAAGCAGCCCCAATTCTAGTTCCTATTGCAATTCCAATCTTTTGGGAATATTCCAACACTTACAGAGTGTATGTTTGCCTGAAAAAAGACCGGTAGAACTTCCGCACCTAAATTTGCTTAGATTCCATGCAAGGTGATCTTGAAACTCGTAAAGCTAACATTCGAAAAACCGTACGAAGTGACTTGATTCCATTCGATTTGGTGCCAGTCTACTGTGGATGGCCCCGATCTAAAGTAACTACGGCGCGTCTATTCGTCTTGTTGAAGGACAAGCACAATCACCCTAATGAGTCACATTATGTAGTTGTGATGAAAGACAAAAAAAAATGGCAAATCGATATCACTTTTGAAATTGTCCGGTCGTCGTTCCGGATCCAGAAGCTGAGTACAGACACCAGTAGGTCCCTACTCTAGCTAGGTATCGTGGCGCGAATCAAAACTTTCCTTTATTTCGTTGTGAATCATGACCATGTTGGTTACAGTACGACAGTGACGACACAAAGATCAATTGCAGGACTACTAGCTAAGAGAGATACGTTTATTATGCAGTCACGAATAGCAAAAGTTTCACCTGTTGATAGTAAAAGTCCTGTACTCGTTGAATGATGCTGTACACATTGATCGGTTCCCTCCCTTTTTTCTTTCTAGATCACTTCTTGACCTAATTTTGCGAGGAGACATTAAGTGTCAAAAATCACAATCGCCCGACACCTGCTGTCGTCGTTGCTGGACCTTCCGCCGTAGTAGTATGATGATTTGTTCGAATCCAATCTTCCGGAGTTCCTGTCACTCCCAACCATTGCGGTCCTCGAGGTCTAGGTCGAGGTCTAGGTCGAGGTCGAGGTCGCGTTCGACTTACCTCGTGATGATAGTTACGAAAGGACGATTGAAACAGAGTGGTACTGGTTCGTACCCGAGGTGATCGTTGTGGATGATGATGATGATGATTCTGGTTCATGGCTGTTGTATTGCAGTCGTGTAAAACCGTTGGAGATGTGGTCTTGGTAGTGGCAGGATCCGTTGCATCCTGAGAGGATTTACTACTAGTAGACAGGTTCCCAGCTTTCGTATGAAGTCGAGATTCTTTGCTACTAGATACTGGTTTTGCAGCTAGCTTTGTTTTGGGGTACTGGATCGTCCTGCCTGTCTTTTCAACTTGTGGTACCCTTATGTGCAGATTGGGAGTTAGTCGTTCTTCTGATTGAAGTTCTGGCAGTGGCACATGGATGGATTGGGAGGAAGGAACAACTGTACTTTTATGATCACCATCTGTAGTATCGAGGGAGGACGCAGACACTGAATGAGTCGCCCGCGCAGATAGAGGTTTAAAACTTATATCGCGGTCTTTTTCTTCCTCGACAACACCTTCCTTCGTGTCAGTTCTGGAGGGTAGAGCCTGAGGCATTTCCGTTACTTGAATAAATTTCGGAATGGATTCATTTGGTTCTTTTTTGGGGACTACTACAACAGGAGGCAGTCCTTGTGTTTTCTTGACTTCAATGGTAGAAAACGGAGGCTTTCTTCGGATGTAATCGTCGTTATCATTATCATCATGACCGACATCTGCTTTGATAATAATCTCGGAAGGAGGACACACAGGATAATGTTGTCGTTGTTGTTTCCTCAGATCAGCTGTCGGTATGTTAACAGTCAGGAATCTTGGTGATGCAACCCCATCGTGGTCCCTTTGTCTGTTCATGTTGAATGGCGCTCTACTACTTAGCTAGCTAGCTAGCTAGCTAGCTAGTGAATGTCTACTTTGTAAAGAGTGTGTTGTGCTTTGTAATGAAGTGCTTTCTCCGTTGTGGCTGCTGTAGTACAAGTAGGTATTTGTTGTTGTAAAAAATACTGAGTTACTAGTAAAGCATTAGTTAGTCCAGTGCTCCTAGCTACTACTGTACTAGCTAGTGTGGAAAAGGACTGCTTCTGCCGTTTAATTTCGATTTCTTGTCATTACGGTAACCGTAATAATCACTCCAAAATAAAGGTCACGTTTCCACTAGGTATTTTGAATTTTCATATCCGAAACCCTAATAGAGAATTGGAGGAATAAGTACTCTTATCTTTTTGCAGCAGCCTTCTCCCTTTACTTTTTTTGGCGCCCCATGGTATCTTCTCTCTTCTCATCTCCCATATGCCGAACTTCCCATCCTCCAGCTCAGTCGAACTGCCGTACATCTCTGTCATTGTAGAATAGCAGCAAGTATATATGTATATGTATATACCCTGCCGACTGACCATGAAGAGGGTGGCAGTAACGCAACGTCTACAGTCCATGCTACAACAGCAACAGTCACGAAAGCAGCAGCAGCAGAAGAAGTTGTTGTTGTACCCTTGCCAACCGAACCATCCTAATGATTGTTGCTGTTATTTCTCTTCCACAACAACAACAACAACAACAACAACAACAGCAGCACCATCCATTCAGAATCTTCTCCATGTTCAGGATATCGTACAAGAAGCTCTCAAGAACGACGAACCTGTGGTTGCCTTGGAATCTACCATTGTGGCTCACGGTATGCCCTATCCCCAAAATTTAGAAACAGCCAAACGTGTGGAAGCCATTGTTCGATCCAAAGTGAGTTTGTCGAGGACAGTCGATTACCGAGTACTGTAAAAATAGTAGTGTATTTTGAGAAACATTTATTGCTACTGTATATAGCATCGAACTGTGGTACTCCTGCTGTACAAGCATGTTGTATATTCTTGAGAGAAAAATTAATGCTGACATCTTTTTTACTGACATTTTCTTTTCATTTTCGTTTCCTCGCATCAGGGAGCCACACCAGCAACCATTGCTGTCGTGGATGGAAGATGCCGGATAGGATTGTCCGCGGACGAATTGCAAGATTTGGCCCTGGCCGGACAAGAGGACAGAGCACAAAAGTGTTCGACTCGAGAATTGTCTCTCATTCTTGCCAAACAACAGCAGCAACAGCAGCAGCAACAGCAACAACTATATTACCATCCTTATCAATCTTCAACAGGAGCAACAAATCAAACACCATTTCAATGGGGAGCTACAACAGTCGCATCCACTATGACACTGGCACACGCAGCAGGTATTTCGAGTTTTGTGACAGGAGGTATTGGAGGCGTTCATCGCAATGGCCAAGTTAGCATGGACGTATCGGCTGATCTGACAGAACTATCCAGAACTCCCGTAGTAGTCATTTCTGCAGGAATCAAGTCCATTTTGGATATTCCACGCACGCTGGAGGTTTTAGAAACCAATGGTGTCCCCACAGTTGCTTATCAGACGGACGAATTTCCCTGTTTCTTTTCACCCAATTCGGGCATCTCGTCCCCGGCCCGCGTAGATTCGGCCGGAGAAGTTGCAGCTGCGTACTGGGCCGCAAGGGATCTAGACTTGTCGCATGGTATGTTGGTGGCTGTTCCGCCTCCCAATTCAGCAGGAGAATCAATTGAGCAAGCCATTCAAGCAGCTCTGCAACAAGCCAACGAACAAGGTCTTACGGGACAAGCTGTGACTCCCTTCATTCTCAAAAAAGTTGCCGAAACCACTGGAGGGGACAGTCTCCGATGCAATATTTCTTTGGTGCAACACAATGCCGAAATTGGGTCCGAAATTGCGGTAGCGATTGCTGAACAAAAAAATGCGACGGCCGTTGGTGTCATTGCCGATCCTATTCCGGACCTGCCACGACCTTCTCGCATCATTGTCATGGGTGGTGCTGCCTTGGATATAGTTGCAAAGCCAACATCTGGTGAACTATTGCTGGGAACCTCCAATCCTGCAACTTGTAGCGAGTCTGATGGTGGAGTCGCAAGAAATATCGCAGAAGTTCTGGGTCGACTAGGCTCTAGCCCTCTGCTGTACTCTGCGGTTGGCAAAGATGATCGTGGACAAGCATTGAAGAGACGACTGGAAGAATATGGTATTCTAGATTCTGAGATGACCGTAAGATCGGCGGAAGGTTCCAACACGGCAACGTATCTGGCAATATTGGAAGGGGGGACCTATGACTTGCACACTGCCTGTGCCGACTGGGCAGTCATGAACGAAATTCAACCACCACCTCTTGAAATACTAACACAAGCAAAGATGCTTCTGGTGGATGCCAATCCCCCTATGGATGTTCTGATTGCCACCGCTAAGGCCGCCTGTGAAGCTGGAGTTGACGTCTTTTTCGAGCCTACGAGTGTCCCGAAAACTATTTCGGCGGCTCAAGAACCCGAGTTTCTCCGCTGTTTGGCAGGCGCGTTTCCCAATTTGGACGAGTTGATTGCCATGCGAAACGCTGCTTGTGGTATCGATACATCTACCTATCCCAACATGATCGACAAGGATGATTTGGAAGATGATGACATTATGGATCTGGCTGACGAGCTGTTGGAGTTCATGGCAAAGGATGCCTTTCTAGTGGTGACTTTGGGCGAACGTGGTGTCTGCCTTGTTTCTAGCAACGACGACGACGACAATTGTATCATTCCCGTCGATTCTGTCACGGAACCAGTGAATGTCCAAAATTGTACAGGTGCCGGCGATACACTCTGTGGGGCCTTCTTACACGCCATATTACAAGGGCGAAGCAAGGAAGATGCCGTTGTATGGGGCATGAAAGCTGCTGCCATTAGTCTATCTTCATCGGAACGTACTATATCTCCAGACTTGTCAAATTTAAAGCTATAACTACAATTTTTGTGATGTATCAGATAGATATTCTAACTTACAGCCAAACCTAACTTCCAGTACCAATTAACAAAATTAGTCCTCCGGAAAAATGCCTCGCAATACATTTTGCAACAAGGGAGGTAGCTCGGTGCTCTCAAATTCTATTTCCTCGTGCAGGAACTCTGGAAGTGATTCTGGGTTTTCCAGTGGTTGATATTTCAATAGTGTTGTTGTTGTTGTTGTTGTTGTTGGTGGTGGTGGTGGTGGTGCACTCGAGGCATTATGTATATCCATAGTTGATGAAACAGTACCATTTTCCACCACGGAAATGCGAAACTTGGTGTGTGTCTTTGTTTTAGAGTGTTGATTTTCCGTAGTGCAATCGTATCCAATGGGAATACAATTCGTATCGTCACCAGTAACTTGGACATTGGACAAGGTTGTTCCCGTCATTTGTTTAAAGGCTTGAATTGTTGCCTTTTGATGGAACACAGCGGCTCTTAAGTCATTTACTTCCTTCTGCAAGCGTTCACTATTCTTTTCCTGCTGGGAGTGGTCGGCCAATTGGGATTTCAAATCTCGATTTTCTTGTTCGAGTTCTTGATTGTATTCTCGCATGAGGTTTTCTCTTTCTTCCGACTCTCGACGATAGGCATAAAAGAGTTGTTCCGGTTTGGTGATTCGCTCTTCTGCTAATTCATGATAGAGTTGTTCCCAGTTCTTCTGATTGATCCACGATATGTTGTTGTCGTTTTGAGATTTTCGCTTTTTGGATGGAGAAGCATTGAAAGGCTTTCGAGGAGACGTCTCGGTCTCGGTATCTACATTCGCAAGGTTCTCCTTTAAAGCAGAAGAGCTAGTGTCGTTGCTGCTTCGCGTCATGTTTATCTCCTCTCTCCTCTAATGAGAAAGCTATGATTGTTTACCAGGGTAACTGCTGTTGGCTGGTGTTAGATACTCTCGACGGCTGCTCGATCCCAAAGTACGGTACGGTAATAAACAAGCAAAAGTTAACTGCTGTAGTGCTCTCGTTGAAAGAAATTCAAAAAGTGAAGAAACCAAACGGTCTTTATTCACGAACGTGACTGATGTTTGCTCTCTCTCTCTCTTTCTAGTGCTATCCTTGGGAGGAGCTCAATTGCGGCAGTTTTTTCAAGCCTCTTCATTAATGCTTGTTATTACTATTAAAAATAATTGAACTCCAAAATAAATTTAAGGACACAGCCAGATGCGATCAACTAAAAACTAAAATAGTGATCTTCAATCTTCAGCACTTGGTGGTCAACCTCAAACAAGTTGTCAACAAAGCAACCACTATCATTAAAAGCACCATGCCCACTGAAAATTCTTCCGAAAAGGGAGGCAGATCCAGCAACACCGCTTCCAACAAGACAAAGAGTAGTAGTAGTAGTAGTAGTAATACTAATCCAGTCGTCTTTCCTGTCGGGCCCGCTGGAAAGCGAGAGCTGCGTCGAGCTCTCGTAAGATCCACAGATCCTGGTGAGACCATCCGAGCGTTTCAACAATCTCACTCGCTGCACAGCATGCTGGCTCGAGCCTTTGGTACAACTCCCAAACATGAAGCCGCCAAAAGGAACAGCAAGGAAGAAGACAACGTTGCTACTGCTACTGCTACTACTCGTAACGACAATGGCGACGAGTCAGAAGTAGTAGTGGAATCCCTCGAGACGGATGCTGCCTTGACGTTTGTATCACATTTGGGAGTGTCGCAACACGAAGTCCACAAACGTATTGCCGATACGTTATTGAAACAACTGGATGTAGAAATTCGCAAAACGAATGCAGAAGAACCCTTGTTGAACCTATTGAAACAGTGTTGGGGATATGCCACCACCATTCCGGAATTGCGACCCGTTCTTTGGACTGTCCTGAAACAGTTGGGACCACGGACGCCCGTCGCCGTGTTGAAAGCACTGGGAGAACAGCAAGAATCGAATGGGGACTTGAAACATGCCGACATATTTCGACCTCTGCCTCCCCTGTTGAAGCGATTGGTCTGGGAAACGGATTGGGACGATAAGGTTCCAGCAGAACTGGAAGAAACCAGTGATCCCAAGACCTTTTTGGAGCGGGTCAATTCCACCTTATTAAATCACACCATTATGCCTCATTTGAAGCAATATACATCGAACGAGTATTTGGTAACCCAAGCAAATGCTCCATTTGTGGCGACAGTCCGAGAACGAAAGATTTTAACAACCCAACGTCGAGCACTGACGACTGTATCGACCACCACCACGACAATAACCACAACGGGTGTTGCAGCAAGCGCAATATCTAAGGCCAGCAATACATTGGGGGCTTTGACAAAGACTGTCGGGGGAAATAATGCAACTTCCAGCAAACCATCGGAGGGCATGACAACCGGCAAATCCATTTCGTCCATTCGACAGCTCTTGTCGGACGCTACAGGAGGCACAACAGCATTTCGTCCCAAGTTACTCCATGCTGTCTTGTCTATACTGATATCTGAACACGGGTCGATGGATGACAACTTGCTAGGATGTGCTGATCATTTGCACTGTACATTGGCGGCCGATCTGCTCTTGTCGGCTACCGGTCTACCTAAAACTTATCAACAAGTGTCGCGACTTGCAACCGTTCTGGATGACAGTGTAAAAGTAGGAATCCTGACAGACCCATCTATTGTAAAGATTCAAGCATGTCTCAAAGAAATTTTTCCTCCGGATGAAGACGAAGCTAAGAAAGACAAGAAACCCCAGGACAAGAGGCGTGATGAAACTGTGATAGGAAAAAAAGCAAATGATCCCATCCACGAACCTACCACTGCGTTCAAACGCCAGCTCAGTCGCATTATCAAGGCCAGTTTGACGGCAATGAAGGAAGCAGATCCAGAAAATTTATTCTTGAATCCCGTTACGGACGCCATTGCGCCAGGATACAGCAAAATCATACCGAAACCAATGTGTATCGTGAACATGGAAGAAAAGATCGACGATCAAGAATATCTTACGTTGAAAGACTGGGAGAACGATGTGAATCTAATGTACCAGAATTGCATTACTTACAATAAGGGACCGGCGGGACAGTGGTTCCGAGGTGAAGCGCAGAGACAAAAGAACGTATTTAAGGATGAAGTGTTGCCCCAAGCCAGAGAATTATACGACAAGGAAGTGTCACTGAGAACTCAACGAGCGTTTGGAGAGGACTTATCCAAGAAAAGAAAGTATCCAGGAGCTGCTCTAGACCCCAATGCACCTGTTCCAGCTGCCTCGCAAGTGGTACCGTTGCCAGCTGTCATAAAAGGAGCAACAAAGACGGATACAAAAGAAAAGAAAGACACGGACTCTACTAAGAGCAACCAGGCCTATCCTAGCATGCCAGCGTTGGCGTCTATGTTGCTTGCTGATCCATTTGTTGTGCGATTACTGTTGGATCGCGTTTTGAGATCTTTGCGATTGGATATTACGCGTGGTAAATCCCTGCCAACCAGTCACAACATAGTTCCATCTTTACTGCAACTCCTGCACATGGCCCAATGGTCCAATAAGGTGTGCGCAATTCGTGGAAAACAATATATTGTCCCAGATGCTGGAACAATTGCTCCACAAGCCGAGGCGCAGTCTTCCACGGAAGAATATCTAATGCGAGTCATGCCATTTGAGTCCTTACGAAAATATTTACCGCTCTTATCGCAGCTCTTGCTGGAAAACGAACTGGACAAGCGCGTTGTCGTTAGTGGAGACTTATACGAGGCATCAAATTTTATGGAACAGAGTAGACCTGGCCCGCCACCCCAGGAAGCCTGGAAAAGCACAGTTAATGATCAAGCAATTGTCAGCTTGGTGGAAGCTGCCTTGGTTCATATCTGCAGACCGGGTAATGGAAATGAGGTTTCGCTTGCCATTACCTATCCAAAATTCGCCACGGCTCTACTGTCCTCGTCCTCGTTTATCTGCGATGATCGTGCTTTCTTTCTTTGTCTGATTCAGTCTCTCTTGAAGCACAAATCCAAATTGCAGCGCTCAACCCGAGATGTTGTCGTGGCTAATTGGCTCGACTTTTTGCGCACACCTCCACGACACAGTAAACGGAAAAAGGGCCACAAGAAGATGAAAAAGTGGGGCACCATGACTTCGGCTGCCCACGAGTGCTTGATGCTGCTGTTGAATGAGTGGGCGTCACTTGGAAACCAACTGTTGCCGCGGGATCTGTTATTGAAACTGTCGGCCGATGCCATTGAGGCCGCTAACGAAAGCGAGACTCTCGCCGAGCGAACGTTTGTTGCTATGTGGAACGATGCAGACAAGGCGGAGGGTAAACTTGCCGGTACTGGGCACTTTGGAATGGTACGAAAGCAGTATGAGCGCATGTTGGAAGGCCTGCCGGAAAATTTTCGTACCCAGTGGAGGGAACAGGTCGGCCTCAAAGAACAACAAGACGAAAATATGAATGATGCCGCTGGTAAAGCGGTGGGTGCCGATTATAATGCTGCTGATGCAGATGAGGAAATATCTGAGATGAAGCAAATAGCAAACGCCAAGAACGAATTGGAAGCCAATGCGAAGCTCGAATCTGATGTCAAGATGGAAGCTTCTAACTAAACAGTGCGTGGCAATAAGCAATTACCACCCCCCTAGTACCAGTGTAGTGAAAGTTACTACTACTACTAGTCGGCATTACATTTTTTATTTCATTCCCGCTAAAGTAATGATTACATTGTATTTGCGTTTGGAGAGTAATTATGCAAAGCCAGTATGTCTTGGGGTCGACACGATGCTCGACACAACGGACATTCTGGTCGTACAGCACTGACCCATTGCAGCAAGCACCTCCAACAGAACACATGCCCACACGTGGATGGAGCTGCAGGATGCGTCCGTTCGTGTTTGCAAATGGAACACAACATGTTACTACCCGTCCCGTTTATCGGCTGTTCTTTAGTACTAGTACTAGCAGCAGCAGCAGCAGCAGCAGTGACAGCAGCAGCAGTAGAAGCAGTAGACGTAGTAAAAACAATCGCCGGTTGATGTTCTGAAATCATGGAAGACATTGGTACTAATTGTCGTTGCTTTTCTTCCCGCAGTACCATCCATCGACTGAGCACCGTCAACGATGTTTGTACCAATACAGCAACGGCTTGTGCTCCCAACAAAATTCCCACCAGTCGTGCCGTTGCTGCCGGTTGCTGTTGATGATAGAGCCTGCTGCTGCTGGACGCTGGTGTTGGTTCGTTGATGATATCGTGTCCTGTCAAACGATGGATCCATGTCGGGTACATGCCTGTTAAACAAAAATGTGCTAATTGTAATTTAGCAATCCAACGTCCAATCTGTTGTGGAGACACGAATTGCTGCTGTTCTAATAATAAAAAATGTTGTTGTTGTTGATTGTTTGCTGTTGTTGGTTGATTTACTAAACTCGTATCAGAAGGCAACGTATGCGGTCCGTCGTAGGGAGCGGAAATGGTAGCTGCCATGATTTGCGCCAACGTGAAGAATAGCTGTTTGAGTTTGGTTTTCAATTGAAAAAGCAATCTTTGTTGTCTTGATGACGATGATACGTGGTGGTGTGTAGGTGTAGTAGTATTTGGTCGTGCTGCATCTGCATCATTTTGGTCGAGAGTAGGAGAAAAAATATTATTACGAACGACTTTGCTACCAGCCGCCGCTTCCTGAGCCCGTCTGAGCATTGCTTGTCGTTGTCGTAGATGAAACTGTCGACGAGATTCTCCCCTCAGAAATTCATCGTTGCGCTGCGTCATGGTCGTCGTCGTCGTCATAGTTGTTGTGTTCGTCAAAGATGGATGATTGTTGCTGTTGTTGTTACGACTGCTACTACGACTAGTAGAAGTTGTGTCCGGTGAAAAGACGTAGGCCCAGCCGAGGGCCGCTATTGTCGCTGCGAACAATTTCCATCGTTGTCCGGCCGACGAATTGGAAAATTGTAAGCCAACAGTTTCCATTCCCAGCGTAATGCTGTTGTTGTTGTTGTTGTTGTTGTTGTTGTTCTTAGAAGCAGTATGTTTCAAACCCAAAGCCAAACATAATATGGTACCCAATATCCACGATTCCTGTTCCAATCGATTTGGATGTCGTCGAGGAAACATAGAAGACAGGACCTGCAAAAAGAGGTTCTGACATTCCTTAACGTAACGAACATCTTTTGCCAACGCTAGTAAACTATCCGGGACCAGATTCAGTCGCCGCTGTTCTTGCTCTTGCTGCTCTTGTTGCTGTTCTTGTTGTTGTAAAGAGTTCACAGGAGATGATGACGACATGGTGGGGGGTTGGGAGAAAGATTGTGATTAGTTACAAAAGAAACAAAAAGGAACAACGAGAGAAAATCTTCGTGGTCGAAGGGTCGAAGGTCGAAGCTTTGCTAGAGAGAGCTCGAAGTATATAATATCTTGAGACTCAACGGTGCGCTTTGGATGAAAGCAAGTTGATCACCGTGCTGATGTTGATATATTCAAACGAAAAGAAGTTGGAACGTCGTTGTTTGTATCCGAAATTTTAATGGTTGTTTGAAAGCCATGTTGGATGAAAAATGAAAATTGAAACGATTTATTTTGTTGTGTGTTGTACTCAATGAATGAAAAGGTGTCTTTCTTGCGTTGCAGCAGGAAAGAAAGCCCCTGAGAAAGTGTTTTCGGAGCAAGTGTGCAATAGCTGGTTGCATGGTACTACCACTCGTAGCACCAAGGAGTTGTGTGGTGGGCTACGCTAGCTTCCTGGTGGTAGCTAATCCTACCAGGTACCCAGTAGTACTACACTAGCCTACTAGAGTAGCTAGTAGCTAGTAGTTGATGCGAGAAGGGGCCTTTGTAGTGAGAGTGGCAGTAGTAGTTTTTCTCGCAGCAGCTCCAAAGTACTCTAGTAGCTACTAGAGTAGTACCGGGTAGTAAGTAGATCAACTACTAGCTAGCTAGCTACTAGAGTAGTAGCTAGTAGAAGTTGCCCTAAGCAATGCTTGGTTTTGTTTGTGATGGAGTTGTTTGTGTTTCATGCAGGCCAATAGTACACTTTACTTTAAATTTTGTTGTATCATGCAAAACTTAAAGAATCATTTATGTTAGTATAAATTTGAATAAGAGTCACAGACTTACCCTATGGTAGAGACCAAGCCTGTGTAACAGCATCTGAAAAGAAACTGCACGTAGGAAGGTACTGATGTGGCTAGACAGCTGCAGCCTATCTGGGCAGCAGCAGTCATGCTTCACAACAGCAAAGCCCTGACTGTCAGAGGAAGTTATGCCCTCCTCCCGCTCCCCTGCTGTATGGCAGAGGGTTG
>Ga0210036_1002988_pt1 | contig 17202 bp, 9 predicted proteins | sample CryGeymeta201515_FD_185469 | JGI IMG/M metagenome (GOLD analysis project Ga0210036, IMG submission 185469) | Groundwater microbial communities from Crystal Geyser aquifers in Utah, USA - Crystal Geyser metaG 2015-15 (SPAdes) (version 2) | ecosystem: Environmental > Aquatic > Deep subsurface >...
AATTGGTGATCACTAAATCGTCAAACAAGCCCGGGATATGGATATCCCGGAAAATTGGATACACAGCCCCGGGATTTTTCCATATCCCGGGAATGGTGATAACACATCAAGTATTGATCATGACACGAAAAACGTTTGAACGCTACACGTGTCAGTTGATGTCTTTCTTGACGCGGTCGAATCTTGAAAATTCATGGGTTATAATAAGGAGAATCAGAATTTCTGACCGAAGAAGTGGTCATCGTACTGAATGTAGAGGCCAACGGGCGTAATTCCGGAATTCTGGCTGCCTTGGTATTAAATTATTTTGGCTGTTGACGTAGGAATACGACAATTAATTCTATTTTCGCAAAATTATTATAATGAGTGGTAATATTCCGATAATAAGAACATGTTCAGCCACCCTAAATAAGAGTAACATTATTAAAAGACCAAAGTTCCTAACAGTGCCCGAGAACTTGGGGCGGAAACTACATGCCGAAATAATAATGACAATTCTGGTACTACTGTAGTACCAGGTACCAGTACCAGTAGACTAGTAGTTTCTGGTAGACTAGAGTGGGTAGTCTACCTGTTAGAAAATAATACTGTATTAAATTTTTCAAGCGAACTATGGTGATAGTAGTGTGAAGTCAATCTCAGACAAAGGTGTCACACATATACTGGTTGCTTTGTAGTGATCACAACTCACAACTCACAAATCCATCAAGACCAAAAATAAAAGTCGTAGAGTACGCTTTAAAAAAGAAAGTTACGATGAAGAACATGATAGTAGTTCTGATAATAATAGCGGCTTTGACAGCAAGAACTGTGAGTTTATTATTATTCTATGTGTTGTCAGGCTTGGCCTCTCTCTCTCTCTCTCTTGATTGAAGCCGGCATGCCAATAAAATTAAAATTTGCAAGTTGCCATTTCTTGAGCCTTCATAAATTGTATTTCATTCGCGTCTCATCGATCGCTACTTAACCGTTTAACCCTTCCAGGACGCCGACAACGACAAAGTCAACCAGATGCAAAACCAGCAGCAGTCGGCATCAAAATCATCATCATCAACATCATCATCAACATTGCAATCATTGCACAGCAGAAAGTTGATCATCAATGGTCAAGAGGCACCCAGAGGTCGTTATCCTTACTTTTCCACTCTGCATCACGAGTGTGGAGGTGCGTTGATTGCTCCGGACGTTGTCCTGACGGCGGGTCATTGTTTGCCAACACATTTAAACTCGGTTAAGCCTCACGTCGGAACCTACAGCTTTCTCTCTGGTGATACGAAAACACACGAAACATTTCAAATTGTAAACATGACCCGTCATGGTCACTGGCAACGTTTGGGAGAGGATGAGTTTCGACACGACCTGGCTTTGCTGTTTTTGGATCGACCTGCTCACAATCACACCTACATCAAGCTGAATCGCAATGAAAATCTACCAACCTTTGTTCATGAAGAAGGGCAAGTGTTGACCGCCATGGGAGTGGGTTGGACGTCCAATGATTACAGGAACGCAAAAAAAGCCATGGTATTGCAGGAAGTCAACTTGGAATACTTGCCCAACGATGAATGTGAATTATTCTACGACCAAGATGTCGACGACGATGATGAGGATGAGGATGGTCCGTCAGACTACCTTGGAAGAATTCAACATGATCATTTGTGTACCACGGGAGGTCCTGAAAACAAGCGGGATGCATGGTACGTTTTTGATGAGCAATGCTTCATGCCGCAAATTGATCAGATGCGATGTTACTATGATGTGAGATCCCGCAAACTGCTAACCCTCCACTTTCCTCATCATTTCTACTGCGATTCCACAGCGCCTTTGACAGTGGCAGCCCCATTATCATCAAGGGAGAAAATGCTAGACAGGATGTCCTTGTTGCCTTGGTATCGTGGGGTGAAGGATGCGCCGATCCCAACTTTCCAGGCGTCAACACTCGTATCACAGATGGACTTGATTTTATCAACGAAAGCGTTTGTCAAATGTCATCATACGCTCCCCCCGAATTCGGCTGTCCTGGCACTGAAACCACACCCACAGTCATCGAAGAAACCTATACATTTAGACGAATTGGAGCCGGTCTAATCTTCTTGATTATGGTGGGTTGCTTTACAAAGAGACTCATTGCACGAATCAGGCAGCCACGAAACAACAAAGAGTACGATGCTATTGCATGGACGTCACCCCTACAAACCCTCCACAAACCGTGGATGAATCTGCAAAAGCGATTTTCCGATTACTCGACATCTTCAGAAACGGAATGCCTGAATTCTCCAGCGTCTTCGGTTGAATCCAAGGGCAGTCGCGACTCCTACGATGCTATCGAAAGTTTGACCATTTGATGAGAGCCATGGGGCTCAACTTTCGGCAAGCTACCTACAAACAAGCCATTTTGATATCTTTCTTGTAAATACTCAAACTAATAGCTGTACAGTTACACTATCGATTACACTTTATTGTTCTGTTCTTGTTGTATTGTTAAGAGTGATGGCAAAGATAAGATGAGGAAAAGACAGCAACGAGAACTCAAACCAGTTTATCTTCCGCAGATTTTATGTTGTGTGTAGTTTGGCACTGTTCTTGGTCTGTCCCATCATGATTTCATGAACAATCGAAAAGGTTGGCTCTGCCAGTCCTGTTTGTCTTCCCCGCAAAAGGCGACTGGTACCAAACCGTTTCCTCGCGCTCCCGTTATACCGTAGGCAGTGTCTCGGTTGACAATGCTTATTTTACTCTCGTACAAGGCCATCCAATCTTCGATGGAACCTGCCATGCTAGCATGTCCATATAATCCCGTGGACTTTTTGTTCACACTGTGTGCAGATGGTAAGATCTCTCCTTGAGTATCTCCATTGACCTCGGAACTTCCTTCATTGTACGTGTGAAACATTTGGAGCACGGGAAAACGTGCATCATCATTACTTCCAAAAGTCGCATTCGAACTAGGAATAGCAGGATCACCGCGACGCTGTTGTTGGGACTGAATTTCGTCGACTACCTTTACAGCCATGGACGAGTTGTCAGCTAGGAACCACCAATTTTGGGGAAAAGCATGCTTCTTCTCTGAATGATATTGGGCTCGCTCAAGACACAACTGAACCATTCTCATGATATCCTTCAATTGGTAGGGATCATGCTTTCGTTCGCGATTAAGCATTGTCATGCGAATGTGAATACTGCCATAACTTGGACCTTGATCATTGCTCAGAGAATGGGACAAATGCGGCCTGGTTCGGAGCTTGGGTAGATTATCACGATTGGTTTTGTTTCTTGGTGTCATATTGTCGGACCATGTAGTCATGGCGGCGTGATTGTAACGTGATTGGTGCAATTGTCGGGCAAGGTCAGTGGGACGATACAAAGCATTTTGTAGCTTGGTTTTGAGCACTTCATAGGAACAATTATGTTCCCTCTTAAACACGTCTCCGACGGGAATTCTGGTGAACCAACTGTTGCCCCAATTTGGCGTGAACAAGATTTTATAGCCAATCTTTGGATTCAGACCCGAGTAATGTTCGTACGATGAATTCCAGTCTCCAACGGGAAATTGTTTGTTCATTGGGAAAACAAGCTGGCTGTCGTAGTCGGACTCTTTGATAGCTGCCGTCCATTTGCCTGCACCCGTGTTGGGCAACTTTTGGGCGAGTTGTTCCAACTGGTGAGCGTATTCTGGAAAGGCCTGCAGGAACCATTCTGGTTCCCAATGGAGAGTATTTTGGTGTACGAAGGATCGGAAGGTGTGGAAAGGATCTCTCGGTGACATGTTAATTAGGCATGGCCGTTTGTAGAGAAATGCGACAGAACAAGTCTGGGTCGTATGGTCCAAGACGCGACCAAAGCCTTGACTCTCGAGCATGGCATAGTGATATAGTGGTGCTCCTATTCTTTCTGTACCAACGATTTGATCGTTTTCGTAGATGGGGCACGGTATTCTTTGGTTGGGTTTGCCGTCGGGGTCACTATCTCGTTGAAGTCGCATGTGCCGCTCCCAGCAATTATGCCAATCGTGCATTCGTTGCACCACGGCATCACAGGATTTGGGCTGAAATGTCTCACCTATTGATGGAATATTTGGCTGTGATCGGTTGCTACCCATTTCATTCTCTTGCTCGAGGTTCAGCCTTTGTGTGGTTCTTTTCGACACGGATTCCAATTGTTTCATTCGTTCGTTGCTTGACTCTGCTTTGGAATTTCCTATTATATTGATTAACGATTGATGGTCCTGGGCAGAGGTCTTGTTGCTGTGTTGATCAGCAGCTGTTGAATCCAGCGTTTTGGTCTGATTCAGTACTACTTCGAGGCGCTGTACTTCCTCCTTCAACTCCTTATTTTCTTTCGCGTTTAGTTTCGCGTCACTCGCAGAGCAATCTCCCAAAATGCTCGGTAGAGGAGGATTACTCCAGACTTGGATAGCCACAATTATGAGAGCCAAGACAATAAGGGCGGAGCGATCCAGCCGGATCAAGTAGGGCGAAGAAATGGAAGGCAAAAGCTTGTTGGGCATGTTTCTCTCCTAACGAACTCCCAACAACGGCGTTCCTCCCGGCTCCCTGAACACTTCTCTCTTCTCTCTCTGGCGCTTTTTGCCCTTAGTCAGAGAAGTCCTTTCTTTTGTGCTCATTCAGTTTCTTCCTTCTCTTGGTTGATTGATAAATAAGACCCGTGCTACTTTGGCCAAGCTTTGTCGGCTGGTCAAAATCTGATAGATTTTTTGGGCTTCAAACAAATAATTAGAAATACTCGATAGTACAGTTTGTTTGTGTGTACGCGCAGGGCTGTTTAAGAGCAAAATCAAGAAGCATTCACTTTTTAGCTGTGCGTATTTGTGTGACCACCGTGTGTTTAGGGTGTGCGTTAGAGATAAAGTAGTACAGTAGTACCTACTCATAGTTAAAAAATACTGGCATTCCTCTCCATAATAATGTTATTCTTGTATTAATTACTGAATCGTAAAAAGCTAGTGTGGAGACTATTAGGCATTATGGATAAATATTATGGATAGACTAGACTAGTAGTGGCTGTGTGTATAGGAAGCAGGCATAGGCACACGACCTAATAGAGTATGACCTAACTCCTGAGTCCCATGATAGTCCACCTGGGCTTAATTTGGTATTATTATTATCACTGTATTATATTTAGTGACCCGTCAAAGATCCAAATAAGTACCAATATTCACTACAGTATCTAGTTGTATATCTAGCGACTTCACAAATTCGTTTCCATTTCCTTCGACATTTTTGTCCATTCCCTTCATTGTCTCCTTCCAAACTTACTAAACTGCAGCCCGACCTTGGGCTCTCAATGGCTTCGTTTCGTCTGCGATGCCAGTCATACTATTTTGGGAATGGTGAACGTATTCCTGATACCCATTCATGTTTGCTACACGCGGCACTTCTTCATACTGGTAGCGATGTCGCCCAAACACGATGTAAAGAATTGCAGCAATGACAGTGGTAAAGAGGATGCCCGCAAAAAAGCCATGCGTGGCGGAATGAGTGTTGATGTTGGTAACGCCACTTGGGTCTAAATTCACATTTTTACCATCAACCGTGATATTCTGTGTATCGGGGCATTCTTCGTAAATAATGGTCGTGTTCGGACACTCGCTTGCATTGAACGGAGGTGGGACCCAATAGTCGCATTGATTAGTCGTCATATTCCACCAACCATTGCCACAATCCGGTGGAGGGCCCATCGTCGGAGAGAGCGTTGCATCGCCCAACACGAAATCATTGTCGGGAGGATTTAAACAGGCCAATTCCAAGGAAGACAGACTTGTTTTGTTTGATTGTTTGCTTTTTACCAAGGAAGGAAACCATCCCATTTCGTTTACTTCTTGCAAGGCCAACCATTTCGCGGGAGCATCCATAGCGCCAACTTTTTCTCGACCGACACGAAAGACTTTCCAAGTAGCGTAACTCCATCCAATGCCGCCCTTCTCGTAAGCCGAGATTTGCCGGGCTGCAAAGGATTGTCGATGTCTCAACCACCAACCAGAATGAACCGTACTTTGCAAACGATAGCATTGTCCGTAATCATGAAATTGAAAGCCCGAATCACTCGCAATTCGCTTGATATGGCAATCATCAATAGCAAGATCAAATCCACTTCCCACAAAGATGGGAAGATTTTGATAGCACCGAGAATACTCGAGAGGTGCTCGTTGTAAGCAGGCCATAGATTCATGATAAAACAATTTGGCACGATCTTCTTCTGCTGTAGAACTCGCAATATCAGCAATTGTACTGGTATGAGAAAGATCGAGAGAGATACCACTGATGGTGACACCTTTGACCGTGGTAGCCATGTCCTGCAGTTTTGTCAAGTCTCCCATTTGGGCCGGTAACCACAGGGGAATACTGGTCCCAACGTTGGCTGCCGCCTTGATGACGCCAGGATCTGCCGATGGAAGCGTGACAGCTCGGACAACCGTAGCATTGTGCTGCAAATTTATTCCATTGCAAAAATCGACGGCTTGCTTGACCGCTTCATGCAAGACGGATTCAGCCTTGGTCTTGATCTCCTGGGTAAGTTCCAACTTGACAATAGCCCTCATTTTGTACATATGAGTGAACGATAGCCACTTTTTCAATAGGTTCATCCACGCCGTGGGATCGCTCTCTTGTGTCGTATCAAAAAATTGTACTGCCACTGGAAATTGAACAGTGTTCAATCCCATTTTGGTCATGTTGGCAAAATCTTGTTTCACGTAATAGAATTCGGCATCTCGTTGCGTGAGCGTCAGTCCCGAGGGAGTCGAAGAATTCTTCACAGACCAAGGCTCAGGTGCAAAGACCCCAGCTATCGTTACGGCGCGAATGGGGAACTCGAGATTTTCGTCATCCGGGTCAATTTGGTGCGGAGGTTTGGGACAATTATCTAATTTCACCAAACCGTTTATATCGCACGCGTAGGGTGACAAGTCGACATTGGGAGTGGAGGCATAGACGCGTTCGATCAAAAAATCCAAATCTTTCACAGCATGGTGGGCGGTCAAATTGCCATCAGCATACGATTTGACAATATCTTCTGCTTTGGACACATGTCGATCTTGCATAGTCGGTGGCAACGCCAAGCATCCGTAGGTGCGTCCATCGGGAGGATCCAACACAAAGGCTCCCCGATTTTTGCTGCAGGCCGATGCAAGAATTGAAAGCCCAATGTCTTGCATGTACGGCAGAGTGAATTCATTGACGATCGATTTGTCCAATATGCAATGGGGCATCTTGTCGTTCATGATGTCGGTTGGTTTGGAAGTAGTAGACGACGTAGAAGACGAAGAAGATGACGACGATGAAGTGGATTTCATTTTTGTATCCTTGGTTTTGTCCTTGTCAGGCAGGTCAGATTTGTCACTTTCAGGCTTATCACTATCAGAGTTACTGCCAGACTTGTCGTTATCCGACTCGCTGCTGCCGGAACTGTCACTTGCGGAGGATTTCTGCATGTTTTCTTTGGTATTCTCTACGCCGGAGTTGCCGTTGTTAGATTGGTTGCTACCAGAATTTCGGCTATCAGATTTACTGCTATCGGGTTGGTCATTTCCAGACGAGGATTGTATTTCTTTCTCGTCTTTGGGCTCTTCACTGTCAGATTTGTCGCTGGTGGACGTCTTCTTGTCACTGCCAGACTTGTCACTTTCAGACACCAGGATCCTGTTATAATCATTAGTCGTAGTAGAAGTAGTAGTAGTAGTCGTCATCTTCATCTTCTGTTTTTCCTTCTCAAGTCCTTCTCAAGTTCTTCTCAATCTGAATAACAATAATAACCATAAGAATTATAAAAGGAGTAGACTAGCTAAGAGCTACTACTAGGAGTAGATAGCAATTCTTTATTAGCGTATATACTAAATTGGGAAACGAAGAAAAAGTGAGGTATCCTTCTCGAATTGTCGACATGTCATCACACGCACAGAAGACACGTACAATATTGGAGTACGATTACAGATTCATTTTCGGTATCTTAAAAGCAAAGAGACTAGACTACTACTACTACTAGTACGTACTAATAACTTGGGTCCAATGACACAAAAATAAATAATAAGACGTGTTACTTTGGTCAAATTTTGTCTGCTCGTCAAAATCTTCGAGAATTTTTTTGACTAGACTACTCTAGTAACTACATAATAATATTATTGTAATTGTAATAGTCTAGTCTACTACTAGTAGTAGACTACTACTACTAGTACTAGTCTACTCGTACTACTACTAATTACTCTTTGTATGAATACTCTTCGAGACGAGAGGCGAAAAGTAACTAATTGCAATCGTACCGGAAGAAAAGTCAATTGTATGAGCTTAACTTCATTTGGTGTATAATGGCAAGTTTGCAAGAGAACACTCCACCCGCTTCGGAAGTCTATACTCCTCGGGATGCGATCCTCTACAGTGCTCAACATCTTAAAAAGATCATTGCTGTGCAGGGAACAATTGCAATGGTCGATTTAGATTTGAGTCGGATTGACATTTGTCATCAGGGTGCCAAATTAATCGTTCGATTGCCTCCTGGAAAGAAACAGGTCGAATACCAATTGGATCACGTTGTTCTGGTGCAGGGAGTCTTGCGCAAAGAACAGCGTAGAACGTTTTTAATGGCCAGCAGCGTGGAAAGAGTTTGCGGCGGATTATCCGAATAGATGCAATGCAAGACTACAGGAAAACGCCTAAAACAAGCGATTCCACTACGTGACGCAGAGGACTATATCATCGATGAATCCACAACCTTTGCATTACTGATACCCCAGTGCTTAGTGGCCTTTCCATTTTTTTCTTTTTCAATTGCACTGAAAAGGTCGTTCAGCCTCGTGTTCAGAATCCTGTACAATGGATGTTATAGCTCCGGTCGTGCCCAAGAGGCAAAACATGGGAGTGCAGATAAGTAAAAAGAAGAGACAAATGGTAGCATGACCTATTCCGATGGAATGAAAAGCTGCACACCAGGAAGTACTTTTCCGTCTGCTTACGGAAAGATAAAAGGCAACGGGCCAACCAAACATTGTGGGAGCTCCAAAGAGGGATCCAATGAGAGCTTGAACATCGGCAAAAAATGGTATCAAATTACCAATAAAAAAGCCAAACAGAATATATCCACCTGTTAAGAGAAACCAATGAAAACTGGCTTTCCTGGATTCTTGGTTGTATGTTTTGGGAAAGAATGTGGCATGCATCCACATGTGCAATGGTTGACCAGCAATCACGTACGATACACTAATGTGCAAACAGACCAGGACTCCCACAATTTTCCGGGCTGCACCGGCGGGTAAAATATCCGGCAGAAACTCTTCTGTTTGGACACCTCGAATTCCGTAGGCAACAATGATGGTCATGCCGTACATAACAGCCATGAAAGCATACGCGGCACCGCACGAATAGGTGGGAAATTGTTTGGCATCTTTCATTTCGGTCATGAGTTCCAAGAAAATGGCATGGCCTTGGTAGGCAAACACAAAGGCAGAGAGGGCTTGGAGGTAATCGAGTACCGTGGTTCCTTCCAAAGGACCCAAGGTGGTCGTTTCACCAAACACAGTCAACGTCGTATTGGTTATAGTGCTGACGGTAGCGGGGGCATTACTGGTACTGGTATCATTGTAGATAGGGGTTGACGTGGCGGTAGCATTGGATGCATCCCAAGGAAACAAGGACGTGTCAGTTGTGTTGGAATAATCTTCTTCCCCCCCGTCAAAGATTGTAGTATCTGTCGTCCCTGATATTCTTGTGGACAGTAGACTGCCAATAACAATAAAGACCATTAAAATAATAGAGCACGTCGAGGGGCCCGACAAATATTTGGAAATGGCATAGAAATCTCGACATTGACAGGGTAGGACCAATATCAGAGAAGCTAGCAATGTGCGCTGGTAGACACACAAATCCACACTGCCTTCAAAAATGTCCCCAATCCCATCCGCTGTGGCAATCAAGTAGTAGATAGCCGTAGCACCCCAATTCAGCAACATGCAAATTCTGGTGAATCGTCCAAACCAAGTCCCTAGCAAATGAACCGACGCATCGGCAAAACTGTGCAGTTCGACACCATCTTGGTGTTGCTGCTGAACTTGAGCTAATAACCATCCAGAATAGCTCGCGAATAAGGCGAATAATGGCACAGCCGCCACGACTGCAGCCCAACCCAATATTTTAGCCGCATATGGTAAGGAAAGAATTCCTGTTCCCATGACTTCGCTTAACAGAACAATGGCGGTGCCGTACCATGGAGTTCGCTTTGAACCAATGGCATGTGATTCAGTAACATCATCATCATCATCATCATCATCATCATCGGCATGGTCAGACAGGTATTCATCATGAAACACATTGTCGCCCCGTGTACTATCGCCGTTGGTACAGATGTCGTCTCTGTCTACTAGCCGGCTCCTATGTTTTATCTGCGATGATGTCAGTTCTACATCTCCTCGTGTGTCCACCAGCTGGTGGCCTTTGAGGTAATAGTGATGATCGGCTCCATCACCTTCGCCATGAACGAAAGTATGCTCTTCCTGTTCCGACATGGATGCAGTCACTATTTACAGCTAGTTTTGCAGTCTAATACTAGTAGTACGGTATGCACTGGACGGATTTCCCGGTAGTAGATGTGCAAGAGTGCTGCATGTCATGTTCAACCAATTTCATGTCCTCGGAATAATAACGAGAACTCAGAGTTTTACGGGTGTATTTTCTTGAAGAAAAAAGGGCCCCTGGCAAGGGGGGGTACGCCAACCACTCCTTTTTTAGTGTCAAGGATATCCACCTGAGGTCTGAGGCCTGTGATACAAATTTGGTATTTTCTTCACAGTGCAAGAGGTCTACAGACCTGGAGTTAAGTCTGACTATGGAAAACTTTAGTACTCCACTTTAAAAATAGTAAGCTAAATAATTATCTCGGTTGGAATTTGAGGTCCAAGCTCCCATCTGTAGGTTTGACTATACAAATTTTCAGTACACCACTTCCAAAGTAGTGAGCTAAATATTTATCAGTAGCAGACAGATAAAACTTTCATAGGCCACCCACTAAGAAAAGTACTGTGTATCACTACTAGTACTACTAGTAGGGAGTAGTAGTCTAGTAGTAGTAAGAAAATTGTACTGATTTGTGTTTTTTGATCATTGGTCGCAATTCAAAGCACAAACCATGACAATGTTTAAACAAGCAACGAAGAGTGTTGGTTTCACGTTGTGATCCAGCCCATTATTGCTATTATTCTGTTCGAGGTTTATGGTGCAGCACAAAGATCCGACTACAACCTCATTTGCAGCGAAAAATTGACTGGCTCCTGTATCACAAAAGCAACAGGGAGAGTAGTGTTTACGATATTGGTCATTGTTTTACGAGATGCCTTCCCATCTTGCTCCATGAAGCGGATAAGGACAGAGACTGGCACGACCGCCTTTTCCGTCGTTATTAGTGCCACGGGCAACGTTGCACAAGCATAGTATCCAGCGTCACCAAGAAATAAAAAAGTTGAATATCAGCCACATATGAACTGCAGTTGCTTTCTGCCAACCCAAACTCCTACAAACCATCCTTTCTATTGCCTGTCAAGTGTGTGCGGGACGACTGACACTCTCGAATAAGTAGACCTAATAGCTTCTTCTGTATTGCAATAGTAGACCCCCACAACCTAAAATTATAATAATAATAGTATCTGAACAATTTCGCCAACCACTCTAGCCAGTGGGTGGCCTATCCAAGTTTTATTTGTGTGCTACTGATAAATATTTAGCTTACTATTTTAGAAGTAGAGTACTAAAAATTTGTATAGTCATATCTTAAGTTGGGACCTCGGACCTCAAATTCCGACCGAGATAAATATTTAGCTTACTATTTTCAAAGTGGAGTACTAAAAGTTTCTATAATCCAACTTAACTCGAGGTCTATGGACCTCATGCACTCTGTAGAAAAATATACTAAATTGCTAGCACAGACCTCGGACCTCTTATAGAACGAATAAATAATATATTGAAAAACAATAATTGTCGTAGTCTGAAATATTTATGTTAACTGAAACCTTAATTTACTTATGTTTATATTTCAGCATACGGTGTTCGGCGTAGTCTGAAATATTTATGTTAACTCAAACCCTAATTTACTTATGTTTATATTTCAGCATACGGTGTTCGGCGTAGTCTGAAATATTTATGTTAACTCAAACCCTAATTTACTTATGTTTATATTTCAGCATACGGTGTTCGTTTGTTGTCCATATAATAATTTAAGGTCTGAGTTCACTCAAAAAAAAGAGTGGTTGGCGTACCCCCCGCCAGGGGCCATTGATTTTCATTTTGGTAGCAAAAAAAAATAGATACTGTAGTAGGGTAAAACAGCACAGTACTCTATCTTCTTTCCTAATGGTAGAGGCCACCTGGGCACCGATCTTTGCATTCCTCTCTCTTAAGATACATCAAGATCCGCAGATTCGTATTGATTGTTGAAAAATACTAGACTAACAACTAGAGTCTCTACAAAAACAAAAATCCCTTGGGCTCAGCCTGCCGATGGCATGGCATGGCACACAATACACAGATTGTCCTTACAACACAACATAGTATCAATTTTGGTACACAAGAACGGAATCAAAATGATGAGACGCACAAAGAATCCCTTCTCTTGCTACGCCTTTCTTGTTCTCTTCTTCTCGTGCCATCCAAATTCATCTGGTTTTGCTTTTTGTCCTGTCCACACTAATACCAGAGCAACGTCTCATCTACTAGTTACGACTGCCGATGATGATAGTCACGACTTTATCAACAATCCAAAATCTTCCAGACGCAATTTCCTTAACACCGCGGTTGTTACAACCACTGCAAGTCTGTCTTCGCTTCTTTTTATTGAGCCTAAGATTGCCAATGCTGATCCTTCGCTAATGTCCTCGCTTCAGGGACCCATTCAAGATGTCATTGCTCCTGGACATTGGATTGGACAATTTTTGGGATTCAATGCTCGAACGGTTCTATGGAAATTTGATACTGCGGCTGTCAATGCCGATCGAGTTTGTCAAGCCTTGGTAGAAGTTTTGAATGATTTATCTTCCAAAGAACGCGCAGCTTTACGAATTCCAGAATTTACATTTTCACAAGACAAGAACAGTCACCGCGTTCATGTTCTGACCTGGACCAAGAATGAATGGCTCGATTCACTCGATATGTCATTTTTGCCATCTTCGACGTCAACGACGACGACGACAAATGGGTGTACTGCCAAAGTTAGTTTTTATGCAACAGGAGTCTTACCAACCTCCATTCCAGGAGCACCAATTGTCAATACAGTCCTGGCATGGTTTCCCTTTGTATCACCAGGTCCTCGTGGACAAATGCTACAAGATTATCGTCTCCAATCATTGGAACAATTGGTTCGAAACAAATTAAAAGAGCAAAGAGTAGCAGAAGCAAATTGATCGGATTGTCACAATTTTGTCTTGGTTTGGTTTCATTCCATTGCAAACACGTTTTCGAAAATTATAATGCCTCGTAAAAGCCAACTTGCTGTGAAACAATTCGCGACAAAAACTATTGACATTCTTCTTCTGAAAGCTTCGAATCAGGTTCTTCGTGACTACTTACTACAAGCGGCAGTATTGAGGCACGCCAGCACAGGAAATTTTGGTGCTGGTCCCGATGGCCCAGTTTATGAAAGGTATCAGTAGGAAATTCTAGGACAGAAAACTTTCGTTCCGATATTGTCCGTGCATTGGTTTGAGGATGACTAGAGATGCAAATAATTCAAGATTCAATTTACATATAGTTGGTAAAAATCGAACAGAACTGTAGGAGGCTCGCCGCTATAAGGCTCAACTTGCAAGCCTACAACTCAAAAGGACTCTATCTAACAACACGAGCTTTTTGCTTGCCACCGCGACTAAGAATTTTCGATGAAATCACTCTTTTGCCTCCTCGAATACTTCAACAATTTGACCTTGTCACGGCACTCCCCGTTGATGTTTCCCCGTACATTCTCTCAAAATACAACGTAGAAACCAACTTTTGTTAGTCTCGTGTGATGATAACGGATGAAAGATACGGCAGACCATCAACTTCTTGGGGAATGAAGCCACCTATGGTCATTTTAGAAACTGAGATCCTAACTATGTGGTTTTCGTCGTTGCAAATGACTCCATTCCACTCACAAACGTCAGAACCACTCAAGAATCGTCGAGAATCATCCCCACAATCGGACGTAAAGCCAGCACTGGTAATTCGGCCACATTTGGGCCAAAGATCACCAAACATGGAATAATACAGAACAGCTAGTACGTATCTCTGATCGATTTCGAGTTCACTGTCGCTGGGGCATAGCTTTCTTTCGTCTTCATTAATCAACCACTGAAAAGCCAAGAACTGAGGACTTTGAAACTTTGTAAACTCATCGGGATCTGAAAATTTGACGATTTTTCGGAAGAGACCACCGGCACGGAGCTCGGGTGTCAGACCGCCACAGTGATCCCCTCCAATCAAATACAGACCATCTTGTGTGTCAACATCATCGGCACGGTCGGTGGCTTCGGCTGTTCCGTCCATGTCAACAGCTTCGGAAGCAACGGCAGCATTCTTGATTTGGTCATCTGGTATTCCCATAACATTCGAGTCTCCTTGAACAGCGCCATCCTAAAAGTGTCCAAAGAGAGTTGAGATAAATCTCGTTGGGCTCACTGACGAAAATTGAAAAAGCAACACTGGCTTACCGTTCTGTCCTTGTCATCGTTTTTATCATCCTTGTCATCTTTTTCGTCATCCTTTTCACTGTCTTTATTATTTTTATCGCCATTCTTATTGTCTCCCATTGCCCCTTCTTTATCGCTGCCTTTGTTGTCCACATTCTTGTCGGCTCCCTTTGGATCTCCTTTATCTCCGGTGGCGGCATCCTTATTGTCTTTACCGGCCTCCTGTAAAGAATCAGCGAAAGCAAGGTTGGATCGAGTCAGCGCACAACGCTCAGAGTACCAGTAAATAGCAGGTCAACCACAAGTGAGCTTACCTTGCCAACTCCTTTGTTGTCTTTGTTGGCGTCCTGTCATGCAGTATGAATGTTAGAAATTGCGCGCGACAAGAAAACGACAAGACAAATAACAACGCCAGAAACTCACCTTATTGTCTTTCGGGTCCTCCTGAAAGTCTTGTTCTGGGTCGAACGACTTCTTCTTTTCGCCATCGTTGGCTCCTTTATCGCCTTTATCCTTGGCTCCCTTGTCACCTTTATCACCCTTGTCATTGGCTCCTTTTTCTTTGGCCCCCTTGTCTCCTTTATCATTGGCTCCTTTGTCACCCTTGTCACCTTTGTTGCCCTTGTCACCTTTGTTGCCCTTGTCATCAACTGTATTATCCTTTTCGTCAGCTTTGTCATCCTTCTGGTCAGCTTTGTCGTCCTTCTGGTCAACTTTGTCATCCTTTTGATCAGCTTTGTCATCCTTTTGGTCAGCTTTATCATCCTTTTCGCCACCTTTATCGTCATCCTTTTGGTCAGCTTTGTCATCCTTTTCGCCACCTTTATCGTCATCCTTTTCTGCATCCTTTCCAACTTTATCATTTTTGTCTTCTTTATCTTCCTGAAAACGAAATCAAAGTGAGCAAAAATTCTTACCGTACCACAAACAACAAACAAAGCGTATGAAGGTAGACGTACTTTATCTTCTTTGTCGCCCTGAGAAATTATCAGTGTTAATAAATGTTTGGTAAGTTCCTTGGAATTCCAAAAGAAGCACACTTTCATGGCCAAGCTGTAACATACCTTGTCTTCTTTGTCGCCCTTATCTTCTTTGTCTCCCTATAAAATGACCGAGGCAGTCAGTCAATCCATTCTCGTTAAAACAACGACTTTGAAAAAGTACAGATTCCAACATACCTTGTCTCCTTTATCACCCTTGTCTTCTTTATCACCCTTGTCTCCTTTATCACCCTTATCTCCTTTATCACCCTTGTCTCCTTTATCACCCTTGTCTCCTTTATCACCCTTGTCTCCTTTATCACCCTTGTCTCCTTTATCACCCTTATCTCCTTTATCACCTTTATCTTCCTTATCACCTTTCTCTCCCTTTTCGTCGGGATCGGGAACACTAAACTGCAAATTACGAAGATATTGTTCTAATTCTTCTTCTTCTAGATCATTCAATTGACGATTCGGATTATTGTTGTTACCATTGTTGTTGTTGTTGTTGTTGTTGATGATAGTACTTTCGGATGCGGTTGTTGTTGTTGTTGTCGTCGCTGTTGTTGTATCGGTGGTCAACGTACGACGTTTGTTTGCTTCTCCCTTGATCCTACGACGTTTGTTGTAAGAAAGTTTGGGCTGAGTTGCACTACTTCCCGTTTGGTACTTTTGTTGTTGTTGTTGCTGCTGCTGCTGCAATTGCTCCTGATATCCACCTTGAGCATTATTGTTGTTATTATTATTATTATTATAATTATTAACGTCGTAATAGGTTGGCGAGGATGCCACTGCTTGTACTACTGGTAGCATCTTAACCGCTACAACGAAGAACGACACGAGTGTCACGAAAAGCATTTTCCGCACAGAGGACGAAAAAATAAAGGTTGTGCGTTGCATATTATTGCTGTTATTGAGATGGATGGATCGTCGAATTGCTGTTGTCGCTGCCTGCCTGCCTGCTGCTGCTGCTGTCTGCTGCTGCTGTTGTTGATCGAAGTTAACCTATTGTTGTGTTGGTGAAACTTTTTGGTTTGGCTGGGGGATTTCTTTCCCAGTCCTGCTCTCTGAAAATTAAAGCTTGATTGAAGGACAGGTATTTTCTCTCTACTCTAGCTAGACTTAGTACTGTACCTAGATAGGGAGTAGTCTAGTAGTACTGCATCTCTTCATGACTCTCTTCGCACCATTGAACATCATGCGTGCTGAGTAGAAATTTAAATTCATGGTAGGAAAGCTACCTGAACGGATTCAAATTGTACCGCCTGCTCATTGAGAGGTTATAATTTGAAATTTACTTAGATCCATTTTTCCAGGTATGCTTCCTATTATCATTATTATTTCGACAAATTTAGAAGAATGCTTTACCTTACTAACGTTTGGGGGTCAATGAGCGAACTTATCTCAAACTTAGAATATTTTGATAGGGTTCAGGCTCTCTCGACTGGCCCGGCGAGCGAACGCTACCGCGTTCTCTCGACTATGCCAGCTCTCTAGGGCTACGTTCGGCTAGGTAGGGTGGTTTGGAGAAACTCGGCAATTTACTAGGGCCGACCTTTTCTCCGTTCC